>Ga0172379_10000543_pt1 | contig 93370 bp, 107 predicted proteins | sample GrowelOW334metaG_FD_119756 | JGI IMG/M metagenome (GOLD analysis project Ga0172379, IMG submission 119756) | Groundwater microbial communities from an aquifer near a municipal landfill in Southern Ontario, Canada - Groundwater well OW334 metaG | ecosystem: Environmental > Aquatic > Deep...
GAAACGAGAAAGCAATCTCTTGCTCCGAACTGCTTTGGGTACTATTAAAGAAGAAATACTAAATGGCTTTCATGAAGACCAATCTGGAGAAATCAGGATGTTGAGAGAAATGGGATTTGATCTGTATTCGACAAGTACTATTTCGCGAAGAATCAATGTGTCTTATTTAAAATATTACCAAAATCTCTATGCGGATCTTAAACAGACTGCAGAAAATAATAACAACTCAACTATTAAAAAAGTAATCGAGCGAGCAGAGAAAGTTTTTTTCCAAAAAGTACAAAATGGTCTCGTTAGTTACGGAAACGCCTTACAGATTGTTCGCAGTTCTAAAAAAGCTAAAAAAAATGAGGATATTTTATATTTTTTAGGCATGCTGTTGCCGTTGCATCAATATTATCGCCTAGGGGGGATAGTAAGGCGGCTCACAAAAATGGAAATTATGGAGTAAGCTTTGCTGATAAAGACCACAACTTGTTCATTGTGAAAAATGTCCCAGTGGCAAAAATGGATCCGAGGGTGTCTGCGAACATGTCTTTCTGGGCATCCCAGACGTCACCCTGACTACCGAGGTAATTCATAGCATCAGTAATGTTCGTTGCCTTCGCGGCGTAAATCCATTCTATGAGTTCGTAACTCATGGCAATAGTGGCTATAACAAAGACAGGATAAGTAAAAAGTAAAAATTTATTTGAAACCATTTTCTTCATGTAAAGCCATTCTGCTACACCGAAGGCATAAAATCCCACAGAAAAGTGCGCAATGCGATCATAATGATTTCTGGAATATCCAAACAGGTCAGAGAACCAATCGAAAGGCACGAGGGCGAAAGTATAGTGTCCACCGATGGTATGCAGATATATAAGTACAAACATAAGTGCATATGCTGTCTTTGAAAATCTTATTTTTAGTCTGTAAAGAATGATGATGACCGCCACGATAATCCAGACAGTTAGATTTTCCGCAAACCAAGTCTTCCTGTCTATGGGGTTAAAGGCGAGTACAGTAAAAAGCACAGCATAAACACCAAGCAACCAAAACAGAAATCGAGATGATTTATTTTCCATAAATTTATATTTTATTTTCTGATTTATGTTTAAAGGCTACAACGAAGAGTCCGAAAATCACACCCACCGCCACACCTATGCCTACCCATGGTAGCCAGGGCATTCTTTCAGTGACTCTGTTGTCTAAACCATCACAAACATCTCCGATTTTATCAGCATCAGTATCTAGCTGTGATAAGTTGGGCATATCAGGACAATTGTCTTTTACATTCACCACTCCATCCCTATCATAATCTTCACAAGCATCCCCTAGAAAATCTTTATCAGAATCTTTTTGATCAGTATTTGCCACGCTGACACAATTATCTACTAAGTCAGGAATAGAATCCTCATCATTGTCTGCGGGCTTGTATTCTGGGTTTAAAATATCATTACTGGCTCCGAGGCGAACTACACCTTTATCTGAATAAAGATCCCCTGATTCTTTGACTGGATAAGACGCGTATCTATCCGCGAAAAAATACACCTTATAACTTTTCCCTGGCTGTGCTAGAAAACGAAGCCCTGTAAGTTTTTTTACTTGTGATAAATCATTTATCTTTAGTTCTGTTATACGAAGCGGTTGCGCATAATTAAAAGAAATTTTCCATACGTCAGACTTAGTCTTAGGAAATACAACGTAGCCACTTTGTGGTCTTGCTTCCCTTTGTACGATATAATCCCTATCATCTACTACCGCACTTATAGATATTGTCTGTGGAAGTGCTACATAATTATCAAGAGTAAAGTATAAAGACGAAGCTTCGACAGGTTTATCAAAATTAAAAATGATAACCGCTTTATTTATTTCTCCTTGCACGGGAAACTCTAGATAGGTACTGTAATCACCGTCATTGATATTATTAGAATTCCCTACACCTCCCACAGCTTCAATTTTCGTGGGAGTTAATACTTCTTTGATAGAAAAATAATTTGGCTCAAATTGAGCATCAGTAATATTGTAAACTGCAAAAACTGGTGGCTGAAAAGAATCTTCATCGAACGGTATCTCAACCACTGTCGGTATTGATACAGCAGGTATTATGTTTCTGTAATACTGAAAAGCTGAGAAATCAGGAACACTTGCAGCAAACGCAACCATTGGAAACATCGTCAAGATAAAAATGAAAAATTTATTAACCATTTTTTTTATTTTTTGTTATAAAAGCAGTACTCATTAATAAGACTCCAATTGCAAGAAATGTCACCACTCGTCCGAATAATTCCATATCCCAGACATCTATAAAGATTAACCTGAAAACTACAAACCCAAGAAGTGTAGCCCCGTATGTTCTGCGGGCCATATCTTTTCCATATAAACCAGCAAAATATGCAATTAAACCAAAAATAGTAAAAATCACAAGCGTGGTCATGGTTGCTATATCAGGATCAGTGCGCATAAAAATATGTACAAACTGCCAGATAATATAACCAATATAAAGAGTACCGAAAACTACCAGCACAGAACCATAATTTTTCTGCATTTCCTGTTGAGTTTGTTTAGCAATATAAGTAATACAACGTCCAGCAGTGATAAGTGCTATCGCTATCAAAACAAGCACTGCAAAATCTTTTGTAAATAATTCGCCGGAATTAGCATAGGCATATTTGCTCATACTGTCTAAAGCTAGCACCATAGGTACTAAAAAGAGCCAAGAAGTTTTAGAAGTGACATTCAAATCTTTAGTAAGCAATAAAACACTAAGTACAAGTAGTAAAACTTCCACTGTAAAGGCAATGGTTAAAGCAGCCCCGTCTAGCTCGAGCGATGTAGCCGCTGCAATAAAAGCTACTGCCACAGAACCATAAGCATAAAATGGTGCAAGTTTATCACTAAATTTGAAAGCAGCGAAAGAGCACGCTGCAAAGATCACGGCCCATCCAGCAAAAATCATCGCACTCCACTCTGCCGGAGCCACATTGTAAATCCAGAAGAAAAGAAATAGACCATTAAGAACTGCCAGGGTAATCTCATTTCTAGTATCTTGTATTCCCTTCTTTACCACTGCTATCGTTCCAGATAAAAGATAAAGTAAAGAAAATACATAAGCAAAATTTAAAATAGTAAGGGCATCCTTTGTGTAATTAATCCCATAGTTAAAATAATATCCAAAACCCAAAATATATGGTGCACTATACATACCGACAAATACCAAACTAGTACCTATGAGCTGTCTCCATCCAGTGACACTAGCTAGAAACAAAGTCGCCAAAGAAACTACAAGTAAGTAAGAAAAAAGAAATATTGAATCTGTGTGTCCAGCCGTAAGAAGCGGAGTAACGAAAGCAAGTACTTGAGCAGTAAATGCTAGTGTTCGTACATTGAACTTATAACTCGCAAAAGAAACGAAGGCAGCTAAAATAAAATCAAATAAAATAACTGAAGTAGGAGTAAAGAATCCGTAGATAGATCTCCCTGCGAAAATCGTAAGCATAGCCATACCTGCACCAAGCGCTGTAAAAATAGCTCCTTGGGATGGATATTTCATCATCCTCCAGAAACCAAAAGCCATGATGATGACTCCAGCGACAACCCCGATAGATATCCTGCCAACAGGACCAATCCAATTATTAGCAAATGCATAAGATACGAACCAGCCAAAACCGACGATAAATAAAAATACACCGAGTTTCATCAACCAATCTTCTTTTATCCAAATAGCAAATTTGTTTGGTTCAGCTGGAGTAAATGCACTCGAATTCATAGTTTGAGATATTTGTTCTAGTTTCTCTTGATTATCAGGCCCATAGGCAGATGCGTCTTTTAATATCGCTCCTGTTTGAGCTACATTCACAGGATCTGTTTTTATTTCTCCTCCCCCACTTCTTATTTTTTCTTCTAAAATCTTTAAACGCCGAGACAGAGAGTTGTTAGAAAAAACTAAATAAACAAAAACTACAATCGTTATTATGAATGTCATATATCAACAATATTATCACCGCCACTGCTCCGCCACAAACGTTACTGTGTATAACTATTTCATCATCGGTAATGCATCTGCTTCGGACATGAATTTAAACATGTTGCCTCCACAAACTGAACATTTCCCCTTGGCAGAATATCTACCTTTATCATTCTTAGTAACTACTGGATCCACCATGTCTCGCATGGTTGGCTTATTGTTTGTTCTACACTTCATGCACAAAGCTTTTAGTTCTGCCATAAATTTATTCTTGTCCCGTAGTGAGCTCTGCTCTACTACTGGGATTGCTTACTCCGGCTTTCCGCCAGGTTAATATTAATACTAATAATTATACCATAAACTCTCTATTCACGCTCTTTTGTAATCTTCACTTCATGCCCTTCTGGTTCCAGATTTTTATGTTTTATGGATGTGGCAAATGTTTTCATAAATAACTCGCCTCTTCCCATGGTTTTACGTAAATTTTCTTTCTTGGTAGGATCATCGACATTTTCAATTGTAAATCCACCCCCTTGGTCCTGAATAGTTATAGTAATTTTATTAGGGTCTGCGTCTATTTTTATAAAAACTTTCTTATCTGTTTTTTGTTTTGCTTGTTCTTCTAGTGCAGCTTCGTAAATATGTGGTGTTCCCCCATCGATACCTAAGTTGCCATGAGCAATAGCATTGATAAGCAATTCATGAAAAACATACTTAACAAAATCTCGTATCTCGCTTAATTTCCAACCTAGCCGAGTGAGTTTTCTTTCGAGCGCAGTATCTATCGTATTTACTAATTCTATTCTAGTAGGAATTTCCCAGATGTTATCTTCTAAACTTAAGTCTAAATTATTTTCTTTTATTATTCGCTCCATTGATGACATGCCAAAAATATAGCATATTTTGGGGAAAATGCACCTAAGCTCTTTATTCTATCTTCAGGCTCACCACCTCCTGTTTATCGTTCGTGGTATAAGAGAAATTGCTTTTTTCTTGAATATGCCCATCTTCGTAGTTCACCACTCCGGTGTTTTTATTTAAATCTATCGTCGTAGAAATGACATACCAAGTTCCTCCGAGCACTGCCTTCTTTGGCGAAAGCTCAGTAATGTTGTCTTTGAGATATCCTTCTACGCTCGCCCTCTCCACTAGGTCTCCGCATGCCACATCCGTAAGCTCGAGGTTATAAGAAATATTTTTTGAATCTTTGTAAACATAAACTCCGTCCCCTCTATCTAGCATCTCTCCTGTTCCTATGCTTGCAGTCCCTTCGCCAAAAATAATTTTTAATTCTTCTTTCGCCTGCATGCCCTCAGCAAAAGTATACCACCACAAATCTGCAGTTCGAGACATCGTTGTTTTATTTACAGCCCCCACTGTCCCATTTATTTCACCAGTTTTACTATCTTTTTCGGCGGGGACAAAATTGAGCTCCCCTGTCGCCTTCTCTCCATTTAGAATTAAACGTAAAGTATATTTATCATAATACCCATCCTTGGTAGGTGTGCCGAACTTCGCGAAACAGAGTTCCTTCGGTGTCGTATCTTCTGTCACCACAGGAGCAACTACCGTAGGAGCCACAACTTCCTGCTTATTAAAAAAATAAAAAATTCCTAAGATAACTCCAGCAACCAGAATAAACACTAATATTTTCTTCATGAGCTTATTATAACATTTTCAGTCATTTTTTATACAGATCTATTATGCGGCACCTTAGTGCCAGCTTTACGCGCTTCCGACAAGCTTATAGCTATGGCCTGTTTGCGACTTTTAACTTTTTTCCCACTCTGCCCGCTTTTTAGCTTACCGTGTTTCCATTCATGCATGACTTTCTTAATTTTCTTTTGCGCTTTTAATCCGTATTTGGGCATATAATTTTTAAATTGAGTTATAAAAACGTTAATCCCGATATACTCACCAGAAAATTTACTTAATAATGCTGGCTTTCTATCGGGATCAACACTTATTATGTCGCAACAAAATGAATTATATTACAGAAAATATTTGTTTATGTTTACGTAGCTATTATTGGCAAATATACATGCCGTCCTGTGCGTAGAAACAATTCTGCCCTACACATCCGTATGGGCCGCAATTCGCATTAGAGTTTGTATAGTTATAGTACGATGCGGGGGTATATGTATCTGCCGGATAATATGTGGAGGTATAGTGCGTCGCCGGACTGGAATAATAAGATATGCCGGTAGATTTTGCTATTGGATACGTTATGTATGATCCCGTGGATGGATATGTGTAATTAGGGTATGAACGAGAGTACGCCTGGTACGCTGGGTACGGATTAACCCCGGGGTAAACGGTGGGATATGTATTCGGAGTATATGTGGAATACACCGGAGCCGCAGGGTTAACGAGGTTCGCATTTTGACGAATAGCGAAACCTTGCGAAGAATTAAAAAGCCAATATCCGAAGAAGATAAAGAAAGCTATTATTATAATTGTTACAATTCCTCTTTCCATAGTTGTTATAATAAGTGCCGTATAAATTAATAATTTATTACAAACCTCGGGCTCCCCAGAGCTACATCTTGTTTATTGTAGCATTTTACTAATTAAAATTATCAATGGATCCACCGTCGGTAACAGCAGTAAAACCCGCTCTCTCCATTAGAGTTTTCGCCATCATAGACCTATTGCCCGACTCACAATACAATGTCACCTCTTGGTCTTTCGCCAAATCAGGGAAAACTCCCTGCATCATATCCATGATATCGTGCAACATAGCACCTTCTACGTGCCCTCTGTCATATTCCCCTTTTGTCCTTACATCTATAAGTGTCATTTTTTAAATATACCATTTAAACCTTCTATGTGTCTAAAAGATCCCAGAGATAAAGCGTGAGATTTGTGTACTCACCTTTATGGGACTCGGCAAGTCTGTACATTTGCGCCTCCGTCGGCAACTTTTTTAATTTAAAAGCTTTTTGAAATCCTTTCTTTGTGCCGAGGTCACCCACTGGCAAAACATTTTTCCTATTAAGCGCAAAGATTAGAAACATATCTGCCGTCCAGGGCCCCACACCTTTAACTTGTATTAGATGCTCCTTGATCTCTTGATCTGTCATTTTATGAAAATTATTATGATTAATAGTTTTATCTATAAATTTATCTGCTAAATCTTTCAAGTATCCTGACTTCTGCGGAGAAATGCCTGCAGACTTAAGCTCGGCCGTAGTAAGTTTTAAAAAGTTTTCTGGAGTCACATTTTTCTTGCCGAAAAGTTTCAGAAATTTGTTATAGATAGAGTCCCCCGCTTTAGTAGAAATCTGCTGATAAATTATTGAACTCGCTAAAGATAAAAACGGATTACTAGTTTTTTCAATCTTTCGTAATTTCTTTTTGTTTATTTTTATTTTCATCTTTTTAAAACCAAATCTCTATTGAAACATTGATATCTGAGCCGTCATAGAGGTTTTCTTCATAACGAATCTGTTTCTTAAGTGGCAAGATATATGTATTGGAATGCCTGTCCGGAAAAACCGAAGTCACCCATTCGCTTTTCTTTATCTTTGCCCTCGCATACACTGCACCCCAGCCTCGACGTAGCCTACCCTTCTGCATTTCTTTTATTTTTATTGAAATATTTTCTGGTACTCGCGCAAACCGCCAAGCACCCTTATCTTCGCCGTCTCTGGCTCCTTCCCGCCAGACAATAACCTTACTCTTGAATTTAAATTGTTTTTTTATTTTCCCCTTCCCTGTTCTTTTTTTCTGCATAAGGTAAATATTATACCATTGTTTTCTAGACATATTTACCCAAAAAGAAAGGCACACCGAGGGTGTGCCCTAAAACGATTGCAAATTGGCGGAAAGACTCTCCAGGTGGCATCTGAGAATCCAGACACCCTCCAGAGCTAAGAGCCAGCATCCCGACCCGTCACTCACGGTCGGCCATAGAGCCCTCGGGCTCCCCTGGGCAAATCGCTCCTTCTTCATGCATTCCATGCTAGCAATGCATGCTTCCCAAAGAGCCCCTCCGAATATATTTCTATAGATTTCAGTTCAATTTGTCAACAAGTTTTAACTTATCGAATCGAGATAGAGATTTAATCCTGGCTTCTTCGTGAGAAGCTGTAGACCTGTTTTTAAATTTCTTAAAATACACCATTTTCACCGGCCTGCGTCCGTGAGTATACTTCGCTCCCAAATTTGAGCTATTGTGCTCCTCCACTCGTCGTTTCAAATCCGTGGTAATCCCAGTATAGAAAGTCCCATCGGCGCATTTTAAAATATAAAGATGATACATAATTTATACTATTCTCCTATTCGTACGAATTAGACAATAGAGATGACGGCGCGGGCTAGGGGTGGGAGTTTCGGCGCGAGCGAATAATAGCACGCTAGGCTACGCTGCTCTTTCTCGACAAGGTCTGCCCCGGACAAGACAGCGAGATGCTTAGAAGTCGCCTTGAAAGAAAGTTTGAGGTGCTGGGCTATGTCGCCGACGTTCGCCTCTTTCTTCAGCTTCAAAAATTTCACGACTTGCAATCGTCTTTTATTCGCGAGCGCCTTTAAAATTTTTTCATATTCTCTCATATTACTATTCTACCATTCGTACGAATTAGACAATAGAGGGGTTGGGGGAAATTGAAAAGCGAAGGCGGTTTAGATTTTGTCTTTTGGCGGGCCCCACATCCATTTAGGTTTCTCCCCTTTTTTGTATCCGAAATAAAATATAAGAGCAACCATGAGCAAGACACCGAGGAGGGCTGCGCCTGGCGAGTCATCCGCGTCCCCAATACGAATACCAAGCAAAGCAATAGCAATGCCCACTAGAACCACAGCCCATCCCTGCCAGCGTACAGGCACCCAGCCCCAGCCATACATCTTCCGCTTAAACCACAAACGCTCCGGATTGTCTTTTAGATACGCAATATATTCTTTGGTCATGTAAGTATTATACTCCTTTTAACTTCCTCTTGCTCTTCTGCCTCATCAAAAATCAAACCTGTCCCGTACTAAATAATTTTTGCATTCGATTAATTATTTCAGTACTGGGATCATTCTCCCCGCCTGCTCCCGAACTATCGTGAGAGCGGGCAGGCTTTACCACCCCCGCCATTTAAGCTAATTTATAATCATCTCCTTACACGTGTAAGGAGATTAATTTATTTAAAATAAGAAAAAATTGCTGCCAATACGGAAGAAACCCCAAAAATCCAAAATCCCCATTTTTCTGCTATCCTCCAGGGCTCTTTCTCCATATATTCAATCCCCTCCGGGGTTAAAATTAAAATTGTTCCCCCAGAATCTCCCCAGCGAAAGTACAGAGATCTTCCATAGTTTACCATTTGATATATGTCGGGTCCCGTTAGTTTGCCACTTGATCTATTAGCAACCTCTCCATATTGCATATTTGTAGAGTTTGATTTTTTATACTCCTCATACATTATTTTTGTAGCAATTTTTTCTTTTTTTGTCATATTTATTTTACCTCTCCGATTATCTTTTTTATACGGCAATAAGTCAATCCATCCATTAACATAATATCAAAAATGTGCCCGACCCTCATAGGATCTTTATGCCAAGCAAAATCCATATTACCGAAGTATTTACTTTTCTTTGATAACACCTCAAACCTATATTTGTATTCTTTGTGGGATTTCACCCATTCTGAGCTTACAATTTTTATTCTCAGTCTCTGCCCTTCGCCTTCAACACTACCGCGGATTGTCATCTTGTTTGTGATTTTTCTACGAACATTTACATTTGATAAAACTCCTTTCAAAACGCCTTTCCTCGATTGTTTAGCCAATTTATCAACTGCTTCGTTGTGTTGATCTCCAGAATGACCTTTTACTTTCACAAAATCAACATAGACGCGAAATGTTTGACCCATTCTTCTCATTAAACGAAGGAGCTCCTTCCATTGTTCAGTATTAGCAACTGGTTCACCATTACTTTTTAGCCATTTCATTCTTGGCCAAGTAAACATTGCTGTCTTGTAGTTATTAACCACATATTGTGAATCGGTATAGACAACTATGTTTTCTGCTCCCTTAATATCATTTATTTTTAACACTTCTTTCAGAGCTAAAATTGGAGCTTGCAATTCCATCATGTTATTTGTGGCGCCTTTATATCCATAGGGCGTAAAATCTTTTATTTCACCACCTGGAAATATAAAACGCATACCAACACCACCCTTTCGTGGATTGGGAGCAGAAGATCCATCTGTATATATTAAAAGGGGGTCGCTCATATTTCCACCTATTTTAACAAGTGCGGTTCTTGTTGAGCCAAATTTTTTAAATATGCTACCATTTCTTTTTTAATTCTTTGGATAAAAAATCCACTAGGGGTCTAGCCCAGTCTTTGAAACTAATAACGTGAGTAAATATTAATGTGCCAATCGTTATAAAGGAAATTGTATTAAAACTATATTTTTCGGACATTAAAGCAAGTAAACCAAAAGAGATAGAATTGTAGAAACAAAATGCGAAAATTTCCCCTGCATAAACCACTCTCTCTTTTAAATATTTTGCCTGAGCTTCCTTCGCGGCATAATCAAAATATATTTTTGCATCACCCCGTTGAATTGCATCAACCGCTGCATTTATTACTTCATCCATCTTTTCTTTAAAAATATCACCTTGCCTTTTTATCTCTTTCGCTTCAAAGTCTACTATTTCTCTTGTGTAAGAAATAGTTCCAATTACAGTAAAGAGGGAGAAAGTTAAAGACAAAATAAGAAATTGAAGATCTAATTGATCCTTGAAGAAAAACCCAATTCCCACAATAGCAACTACGAGGGTTGAGATTGTTTTAAATAAATCTAATTGAGTAAGCAGTAGCTGAAAATTAGAATTTAGTTCGTAATCTGAATATTTATCTTTTAAACGGAACGAGTCCTCTATGGCTTTTACAATTATTTTTTTATGTTCTTCGTGCATATATAACTTGCAATGTATAATAGTAAAAACTACTGTACATCATTATTGTTTAAAACTTTTATTACAACTCCCTGCATTTGAATTTCTTCGTTCGATTTAAATTTCAATGGTTGGTGCTTGGAATTATCTGAGCGAGGATAGAGAACGATGAGACCATTTTCCCTACGATACTCTTTAATAGTAGCATCATCCCCAATTAGTGCCACAACCTTTTTCCCTTCTTCTGGTCTATAGTTTTTAACGCACAAAACAAGATCACCGTCATTTATTCCTGCTTTATTCATAGAATCTCCGGAAACACGCAAAACAAAATATTTTGAACCAGAAGACATATAATCCTTTCGAACAGAAATCATTTCTTGAACTGTTGGATCAGCATACATCAACTCGCCACAACCCACCGATTCAAACACGGGAACTTTTACCATTTCAAAAGTATATGGAGAGGCAATCTCTTCCTTTATCCTCTCTGGGGAACTTGTAGGTATAGTCTTGTTATTTATAATTTTTTTGAAATATTCTCGAAGATTGTCGTCAACAATATAAATGTAAGTACCTTTTATTCCCCGAGTCAAAAGTGTCCGGTATATATTTATGATATATCTCTCTAATTCTTTAGGGTCTGCTACACCAGCGTGACCATTGCGATCACAATATTTACTCTTATCTACTACAATCTTATTTTCATCTTTATCATAGGTAAGCTCTGGTCCAACAATGACGCCAACATAATTCATGCCGTAACCCTGGACTGTATGTATACAACCTACTTCATTAACTGCATTAGGAGAGTTGACCCAATCTTTCGTTTTACTATTCCATCGAAACTTATGCCCCTTTATTTCAATATCAAAATCTTGCTCCGGTACGCCGTTAGCTGGATTCGTAACCCAGGGCCAAGCAAACCCTGCGACCATACGTGAAAGTCCTAATTTTTTATCTTTTTCCTTTATTGCTTTGTGCATTTCCGACACGTCATCAAAAATGCTTAGTTCATAATTTTTTAAATCTGGAAACTTTGCTTTTCTTTGATTGAGGGTATCATCGATAAATAGAATATAGTCTTCCCCTGCTTGAATCCGCATTTGCTTTGTGAGTTGATAAAAGCTGGCACCTTTTTGTCGCAGGTCTACGTCATCAATATCAGCAGGAAGTACACTCTGCCCTTGATCATAAAAAAACACTTGTCTTTTCGTATTCTTAAGAATCCAATCGAGTTGAGTTGCCTCTCTCGACAATCCCAGTTGTTTATTAATCTCATCGAATGCTTTGAATGCTGCCCCCAGATTTTTGCGCTTTTTTAGCCTATGTGCTTCATCCACAATAACCAAGTCATATGACTCGTTTGTAATATCATAAGGCCCAATGACCATATTTGATTTAAGCCCAGGCGTAGCTTTAAACACTTTCTGCAGGGTGCCTCGCAAGCTAGTCATGGGCGCAATCAATGCGATTTTGAGATGCTTCGTGCTCTCGTGGTCTTTTAAGTATTTTATTAAATATGTCGCCAAGATTGTTTTGCCTGTCCCAGCTACACCTTCTACTACATAAGTAGTGGCTTTCTCATTTTCAATATCTTTTACTAATTTTTTAACAAAAATATATTGTTCCTCGGTTAACGCTTTATACGGCGAATACTTGAAAAGATCGCTATTTTCGATCTCATAAATTTCTTTTCGGATAAGTCCTTTCTTTATTAACTCTTTCCAGATTATTTCACATTTTGCTCGATATTCTGATCTTTGATAATAATTATGATTTCTTATTCCGTCATTTTTATTCTGTAACATAAGCGACCCCTCAGCAGCTAAATGTTCTATAAGAAAAGCTTCAATATCTAGCGCTGCTGATTTGTTATATGTTTCATCGGTAATTATATGAGCTTTCTTTAGCCTTCTGCGTTCATCATTTTCATAGTGCTGTCTACTGCGATTGAAAAAGTTTGTTGTCTCACCCACATATGCCTCATTTGTCGTTTCGAGCAAATAAACCACGGGCCAATCACATCCGTAGTGATATTTGTGTACTTCTTCAAAACCTTGCGGATTAAATTCAAAAGTTTCTATTTGCGCCATATACTAAAGTTCTGTGTATTTGTTGTGTCGGCCTTTGGCTTTTTTTATGGGGTATTTTTTATTATTTTCCTTCATTTTTTTTCTCAAAGCTTTTTCTATGTCTATATTTAAATCATCACTCAACAAAAGAACCCAATAAAAAACATCTGCCAGTTCATCCCCGATTTCATTTTTATTGGTTTTGATATATTTTTCAATTTCTTCTTTCGATTTCCATTGAAAGTGCTCCAGTACTTCCCCTGCCTCAAGAGACAAAGAGATTGCCACATCTTTTGGGTTGTGGAATTGTTTCCAATCTCTAGCTTCCCTGAAATCATTTATTAATTTTGTAAGAGATTTAATGGGATCCATTTTATTTCTTCCAATCCTTAATTTGAATCCCGCCGGGGATCTTTTTGACGACCACTTTTTGCTTCTCCTTCCAGTTGAGCTTTCGGACAAGATCCATGGGTAAAGTGACAGCGAGCGATGCTCCGCCGACCTTGGTTAACTTCCTTATATTGCTACTAGCTGATTTAGTTATTCCCATAAATACTTATTCGTTTACGCATTCGATTACGTACATCATACTCCAGCTAGGGGGTAAATTCAATCCCGTTAGAAGTCGCGAGGGATCTTATGACCCTCTACTTCTAACGGGACTAGTCTGAAAAAGAAATCGCCCCGACCGAAGCCGGGGCGACGAGCGTTCTGGCCGTGAGTACTAACTCGGCCAGAACGTGATGAGGAACGGGAGCGCGACGGCCAGGGCTGTGGCGCCCCATCCGACCTGAAGCACCCGCCGCCGCAAGAAGACGAAGGGCTGTTGAGGCTCCTTGTCCTCGGCGATACGCAGCCGAAGCAACCCAGCACCGGCGAACGCCACTAGCGCCAGCGCTACCAGCACGAGGATCAAAACGTCAATTGGATTCATCTTATTTCTCCTCCTTACGAACTCGGGATTTACATTACCACGATTTAAAAAAATTTCAAGGGCTGAGTCTATTCCCCTTTTTGGATAGAAATTTATTTTAAACAAGAACAATCCTTGCTGGTCAATGATGCAAAAGACACTCGCAAGGTTTGTTTTTTATTTTATAATCCGCGCCCAGATTCTTTCGTGCAGATAATAGAGAAAAGTTAAGATAAGCGCCAGGATTAAAGTAATCACAGTTGATTCTCTGAGTTCACCGGTGTAGAGATACACAACAATCCCTGTCGCGATGGTCGCCAAAATTCTCCAAGTTATGGCCTTTAAAATAGATTGTGTTTTAGTTTCCATATTTATTTTTACAACTTCTCTACTTTAAAAGTGACTTTGTAGTTTGTATACGGCACAGGTTTACTTGCGAGAGGAAATGGTGAACTTGAGACTAAGGAAACTTTCCAAGTATCGAAGCCTCGAGGAGCATCGTTGTCCGCCATGTTTAAGGTCTCCTGATCAGTATTAGATTTCAAAGTAACATTAACGACGATGTTACCCGCCTGAATACAAGTAGCATCAGCAGGACAGCGACTGTCGGACAATATTTTATTCAAAGTGATCCGTACTCCATTTATATATTTAGTCTCACCCACCCCGACGATACCGGTAGTAGCAACTTCAGGTGTAGTTTCTTCTATCATATCTACCTCGAGAGTGCTGCCAGTGGTAAAGGCCCCCTTCACTTTCACCGTCTTATTTACTAACGTTCCGAGGACGTTGCTTATTCTAGAAAATTTCAAGGGCATAGAGTATGAAACTTCTTGACCAGAATTTTCTGGCGCAGCAACTATCAAGAAAAAGTCTGCGCCCTGCTGTGACAACTTACCTGTAAATGATTCTTGGTTTTGACAGGCTTGAAACTCACACTTAGGACCACTTCTGCCCACCCCGGAACCGTCCGGGCAAATGAGCGCATCCATGGTGCAAGCATATGGTTCGTCATCAGTTATGTCTGCAGTTTGTTTATCTTTAAAAAAGAAAAACAAGCCTGCTAGAACTGCTAAAATCACTAAAATTAGTATGTAGAATTTTTTCATATCTTTATATTATATTTTTTTAATCTATCGCGTCTACTGCGTCATAAGCCATGTCTTCGGCTTGGTTGGCATAACTTTTCGCTCGGCTGTAGTTCCCGTCACCGTAGGCATCTTCAGCATCTTCGAGTCTGTCTTCGGCTTCATTTAAAAGATCCTCTGCGTCTCTGACGTCACGGCCTCTGTCGTCGGCATAGTCTATGTCATCTTGTGCTTCGTCTATGGCTTCTCGTGCATCATCTATGGCATCGTTAGCTTGAGTCCTCGAAGAAGAACTGCTACTCGTGGTCCCTCCAGCATCATCGAAAGCATCCTCGGCGTTATTGAAGGCATCGTTCGCCTTGGTATAAGCCTTGGTATAATTACCGTCAACAAAATACGCTATCATTGCATCTACCATGTCTATCCGCGCATCGTCTAAACTATTTTCTGCGGAAGTTGTGTTGCGCCTAGAATCATCTATCTCATCTTGCGCATCTCGAATCATTTTGAGCGCCTCGGTTATCCTCTGCATTGCGCGAGTAGTATCTCCTCCGTAATAATTGTTGTAATTCCCTCCACCTATGACGCCTCCAGTAATGGTAAGATACTTAGCTCGGGATGCCGCATCGAAATACCCAGAAGCGGTAAGTCCGTTACTTGCTTGCCAGGTCATAAGAGCTTGTCTCGTCATCATACCGAAAACTCCGTCTGGGTAACCAATAGAATAATAACTAGAACCATAATACCCCACTGAAGAAGAAGTATTTAAATATTGCTGTAGACAGCGGACGTCTTCCCCTGAAGAACCTACCCATAAGTCGCGAGTAAAATTGCATCCGGTAGCCTCTGCATTAAAAGCAAACAAGGCTATGCCTGAAAGAATAAAAACTTTTAGAATAGTTGTTTTCATGTGTTTTAAATAAGATTAATAATGCTAAAACGGCCTTTTTCGCATTCTACTCCAACCCAAACATAAATTCAACACACTTGTATGTATTGAGAATTAATACGCATATTGCCATTAATCTTTACCAAGAGCCACTGGATCCCCCGCCACCTGACATTCCCCCACCGAATCCTCCAAAGCCACCTCCGCCACCATGACCACCACGCCCACCGTGCCCGCCACCAAACCACCATGGATAACGTCCTAAAGTTTTCCTTTGAGCGTAAGCTTTAGAAACCATAAAATCAAAGAAGAGGCCGAGACCGATAAACATAAATACGACTGGGATAGCTGCAAGAATTGAAGAAATAAAGAAATGCCAAATGATAAGAGCCACTCCTCCACCCAAAACTCCTCCGCCCCACCAAGACTTCGAACGTCCTAAAACGGCAGTAAGAATTTGGAATAAAATAAAAAGGAAGAAGATGATGAACTCCCACGGAAAGTTCGAAGAATTTTCTGAAGTAGAATAGTCTTCGGGGATTATATTGGTCCCGCTAAGCAAAGCGATCATTTTATCTACTGCGCCATCTATCCCTGCATTATAATCTCCTGCCCTGAAAGCTGGAGTAATAACCTCCGACTGGATATATGAAGTTCCTAAGTCTGTAAGATCTCCTTCTAATCCATAGCCAGTGTGAATTCTGGTTTTTTTGTCCGATAAAGAAATGAGAAGTAGGACTCCATTGTTTTTATCTTTTTTACCTATACCCCATTTAGTAAATATTTCTTGAGCTAAATTTTCTATGACATCACCATCTAAGGATTTAATGGTTACCACCGCTATTTCATTGGTAGTATTTTTTTCAAATGCTTGAAGTTTTGTCTCTAGTGCTGTCTTTTGCTCCGCGGAAAGCATTCCCGCATAATCTTGCACAAAACCCGTAGGTTTCTCTGGAACAGAGAAAGCCATTACTGAAAAAGGTAAGACAAGTAAAAAAAGTAATAAAAATCTAAGTATTAAGCGAGACATAAATTTAAGCTAAAGAAAATATTTCTCAAGCTAATCTACAAAATCAACTTTAGGTGCTGCTTGATTCTCGGCAGGAACATTGAAGTATGCCCTCTCGGTGACTCCGAAAACTTTCGCTACTATAGACGTAGGAAAGGTTTTAATATTGGTATCAAAAACACGAACTAGCTCGTTATATTTCTGACGTTCTACGCTAATACGATTTTCTGTACCTTCAAGAGATATGATTAAATCTCGGTAAGCTTGAGAAGACTGAAGAGTCGGATAATTTTCTGCAATTATGAGCAGACGACCGAGAGCAGACTCTACTTGAGTTGCGGCTTGCGCTTTTTCGTTTGTAGTACCAGCTCCGGAATAACGCGTGCGGGCTTCAGCAATTGCTATAAAAACATCTTGCTCTTGCTTAGCTACACCTTTGACGGTATTGACGATGTTGGGGATAAGGTCAAAGCGCCTTTGGTACTGGTTTTCTACTTGGGCCCATTGTGCGGTAATCTGCTCCCCGCCTTTTACAAAACTATTGTATTTAGAAACTCCCCAAAGTGACAAAACAACAACAACTCCCAAAATTACAACCCATTTCATATTTTTCCCTAAGAAATTTTTTTCTTCCATATTTTTAATTAAATTTATTGAATAATATTGAGATTATAACACATTTTTATTTTCAATCTATAGCTAGAAGCTTGCTCGGGTGCCTGTGGCCCCGCCTACGCCAAGGCTTCGGACGGGCAAGCATTTACTACTCAATAATTATTAACTTACTAGGGTGTTTATGACCGTTTACAATTCGGATTTTGGAAATTGGCACACGAAAATACTCGGCTATTATCTCTAGCACGCGAACATTTGCCATATTGCGCTCGGCTTTTTCTTTTACAGAAATTTCAAAATGATCGGGAGTCTTCTTTTTAAAATTTTCTTTCTTGGCACTGGCTGTGACTTTAACATGGATGTATTGCACAAAATAATTCTACCATTTTCTTGATAAACTGAGTAGAAATAAATAATGCGCAAAAGATCGCAAATAACTTAAATGTTATTTATTGTTTTTAATTCGCTGGTGCTTCGTTGTTTCCTGCAGGTAACTTAAGATTTACATCTATGCTCCCGTTTTGAGGAGTATCATTGCGCATTGCTGGCAAACCAAACCTGAAAAACAAAAAGATAACTAGGATTGCTAGTATCACCCCTACAATTATACCCACCCCTGAACTATCTCCACTAGTACCACCTGGATTATTTATTACAGTTGACATAAATTTTTATAATTAGTTGTTAATATAGACCTAACTATTATGCCGTATGTGAAGAGATTTGATTTCAATTATTTTTATATCTCAACTTACGGATAATTCCTGCCATCCCCGGTAATAGGGATAACGTCTCCTAAATATTTCGGCTTACTGTGAAATATTAAATTCAGCACAGCTTTCTCGTTGGCAAATACTTCTCGAACATAATTTTTAAAACGAATGTGTCCTTCGTCAGCTGACAGGCCAGAAGCCTCCAGTCCGAGCGCCCGAGCAATGAATACAGAACGTGGTAAATGAAAAGACTGAGTAGATATAATCACAGACTCAACTTGAAAAATATCTCGGGCACGGTACATAGTGCTATAAGTATCAAAACCCGCATGGTCAAGAAATATGTCGGCGTCGGGAATGCCTTTTTCTAAAAGATAATTGCGAACAGGATCCACTTCGTTGTGAGCCACGGTGCTGTTGTCTCCGGAGACTAATATTTTTTTAACTTTTTTTGCCCGATATAGTTCTATGGCGGTATTGACTCTATCTTTAAAAATAGACGAGATGGCCCCATTCTCTAATATTGCAGCTCCGGGAATAAGCGCCACCTGTGCCTCTCCTACGTCATCTATGTTTTTATAAATATGTGACTTTGACCCGAAGTAAATAACCAAATTAGAAACAACAATAAAGAGGAGAAGAATTTCTGCTCCGTAGATAAGAAAAGTTATAAAACGTTTGAAATTCATTGTTTACTGTAATGGATTTCTACCTTGAATGATGCGCACCAAAAACAAAACAACAGCTATCACCAAAAGCAGGTGAATAAAACTTCCCAAAACATGAAAGCCGAGGAACCCCAGAGCCCAAAGAATCACTAATAGAATTGCAATATTTGTAAGCATATAATTTATGGTTAAGATAATAATCTAATTTTCTTGATTTTCTAATTTAACAGCCGCTTCAGGGGTAGAAACTGTCTTCCCCATCAAAAACATTTTGATAATCCCAAAAGCGATCAGCCAGTACACAAGCATAGCTAATAGCGTCGTCCATTCAAAAATAGACCCTTCGACCCGAGACATTTTAAAGACACTCAAAAAAGGAGCTGCGAAAATATAACTAAGCTTATAAATAAAACTACTGAACCCAGCATAAGGATTTGCTGCTAATAATTTCAAAACAAAACGAAATGCCAATAATACTTCTAAAACACCTAAAACATACCAAACTATTTGTGTCCCGCGATAAAGTGGCTTCGTGGTCGGAGAATGAAATGAATCCATATATTTTTCTATTAATTATTATTGTTAATTACGACTAATAAAGACCTACATATAATGCCGTAGAGATATAGAATTTATTTCAATTATTTATTAGCGGAACACTTGACCTGAAGCTCAGCGAGGTCAGCCGCGGTCGCCACTTGATTGTCGCCTTGATTGAGCTCGTACATTATCGCTTTCGGATCCTTCACATGCTCCAGGGCGAGAGCGTGCCCTAATTCATGAGCTAAAACACGCACAAGCTTTTCCCTACTACTAAATTCATAAATATCTATTTCCCTCTTTATCTCCTCCTCGATATATACTCCTTCTTCGAAAGACTCTCCGCGAGAAATATTTATGTCATTGTATTTTTCTACCGTGAGATTTAAAATTTTAGCCAATCTGTTAATCGCCACGACTATAGAGTTCACCTCAGAAGCTAATTCATTTACCTGCCTCTGTTTCTCTTCTAGTGTCCTACCGAGTGTCTGGAGAGCCTGGTGCTCTTTTTCTAATTTATTAAATTCATCTTCGGGGGCTCCGCCTTTTTTATTCCAAAAATTCACTTCTCGTTCGTAAGCACTCGTGCGAGCGTTGAAGGCGCTAATCTCTGCCTCGAGAGAACTTTTTTCTTTTTCATATTGAATCTTTAATGGTTCAAATTTTGCCCGCAGACTGTCGTACGATGCCTTGTTGTCTTTCACTACAATGCCTAAGTCGTCGAGCTTGCTCGTAGCCTGCTGACGATAATCATATATAAGATTTATGGTTAAAACATTTGGTAATGTATTGGTAGGCTGATATTCGAAAAGATTCTTGCCATAAGGAGTCTCCCAGACTTGCTCTGCTTCTGACAATGCTTCCAGAAAATATTTCTCTGAAATACCGAAATTAATATTAAACTTGCCAATGTTATACGGTATGGGCTCGGTGCATGGTGCTGGCTGTAAAAATGGAATGTAATCCCGAAATGCATACACCACTGCTCCGAGAAAAATGAAAGTGGTGAAAAATTTTAAGATACTTGATATTAGCTTCATTTTATTTTACTTGCTAGGTCTTGCCTAGCAAGTTTCTATATCATTATAAGATAACCATTCGAAAATTTCTCTTTTAAAAACTTCGGGTGATGAAAAATATCTTGGATAGTCCTTATAATTTATAATACCATTTTGCTTTCGCACCTTGCCTATGTAATCCGGATAACTCGAAAAATAATATTTTTGCAAAAAATCTATGGCTTTTGTTTTATTTTTTATACCATTTTCCTTCCAGTCCCCTTGAATCAATTTGACCGGGTTCAAATGTATATAGGAAAAAATGTATTTCAAATATCTATCATCTCCTAAATGCTCTGATTTAAATTTCCCCTCAAAAAGTCCGCCTGTTCTTTTATATTTATTATTAAAATACATTACATATGCTGTACTTACTTTCTGCATAAATTTACTGATACCATTTTCCTCTTTTTCAGTTACTAGGATATGAAAATGGTTAGGCATCAGTACAAAAGACCCGATACTTATCAAGGGCTTGCCTCTTTCAAAAAGATACGGGTCCTTTTCTTTCGTATTTTCCACTAAGAAATTCCGAAAATTATTAGTCCCATTACAGGTATACAAAAGAGTGATAAAACGGTAATAATCTTCTTTTTCGAGAAAAATTTTTTGTTTACTATTCCCGCGATTATACAAATGATAGTATTCTCCTACAGCAAATGATGTAGTGCGTACTGACATGCTTTAATTATACTCTATCCCGAATTTGCGAGGCAAGACCTAGAAAATCAGAAATCTTATCAACTTAGTCAATCAAATTTTTAACCTTTAAATCATCAAAAACAAACTGACTTACAAGAGAGGTCAGTTCCTTCTTCGAGTAGTGAAACCAGTCAATTGCACCTATTTCATTACTTGGCTTAAGTGTTCCTTGGTATTTTGCCTGATAGCATTTTAATTTAACTATCGTCCCTTCAGGCTTGCCATGCGCTTGAGCCTCGAAGGTCCCATAATACAATATAGTAACTGGATCTAAATCGACATTCAATTCCTCTTTGATTTCTCGTACAAGGGCTTGTTCATCACTTTCACCTTCTTCGCGTTTTCCGCCAGCAAAATACCAAGTATCCTTATTATGACTACGAGTTACCAAAACTTTTCGGTCTTGTATTTCAATAAGGGCTGATTTGTAGATGTATGTTTTTCCCATTTTTTTCTTACTTGCTAGGTCTTGCCTAGCAAGTTTCCTAGCAAGTTTTATTTCTCGCTTAGAGTGTACCTGTCTAGAATAGCTTCGAAGATAAGTGGGGCAACTATGGTGGCGTCAGACTCTATCACGAACATGGGGGTGTCTTTGGTTAATTTGTCCCAAGTGATTTTTTCATTCGGAGTAGCTCCAGAGTATGAGCCATATGAAGTAGTACTGTCTGAAATCTGACAGAAATAACCCCAAGGTCGGACGGGCTTCTTTAAATCATATTTAATAGATGGCACGACGCAAATAGGAAAATCTCCAGAAATTCCTCCCCCTATCTGGAAAAATCCTAGCCCGGGACCTCCTGCGGAAAGTTCAAGATATTTATCGTAAAGATCCATCATGTATTCCACCCCAGTCTTCATGACACTAGACTTGACCTCCCCAGCTTTACAATAACCTGCGAAAATATTCCCCAAAGTAGAATCCTCCCACCCAGGCACGACTATCGGCAAATTTTTCTTAGCAGCTTCGAGGAGCCAGCAATGCTCTGGATTACCTTCGTATTTATCTTTCAATTCATCAGACAAGAGAATTTGATAAAAATATTCGTGCGGAAAATATCTCTCACCCTTGGCCTCGGCTTCTTTCCAGCGTTTCAAAATAATCGGCTCTACGACACGAAAAGCTTCTTCTTCGGGAATGGATGTATCTGTAACCCTTCGCTCCCCTCTTTCTAAAATTTTCTGATCGTCTTCTTTCGTAAAATACCTATAATCAGGATAATCCTTATAGCTATCGTGTGCCACTAAGCGAAAAACTGATTCCTCTAGGTTAGCTCCCGTACAGGAGATGGCATGAATTTTATTTTCTTTAATCATAGCCGCTAGGGTAATGCCCATCTGTGCGGACGACATGGCTCCCCCCATAGCAAGCATCATTTTCCCCCCACCGTCCAAGTGCGCCTTGAAAGCGAGAGTGGCATCTTTCATAGCCCTCGAGTTAAAATTATGGAATAATTTCTGAAACAAGCCCAATATTGAAATTTCTTTTGACATATATATAGTATAGCAACATTTGCCTTATTTTTCAAAATATGCAATAATAGTGCAATGATTTTAGTAGCGAAAATTCTGCCTTACGCGCAGATTATCCTTTCGGGAGTATTAGTAACCGCTATCTTGCTTCAGCAAACAGCAGCAGGGTTGGGTGGAGCTTTAGGTGGTAGCGATACTGGCTCTTTTCATCATACTCGCCGAGGATTTGAAAAGTTTCTTTTTTACTTATCACTTGTCTGTGGAATTCTTTTTGCTTTATTTGCATTATTGTCTATAATTATAAAAGCTGCTGCGTAGGGAAAGTGAGAACGCTTTAGATTTCTTATATGGAAAAATTTTATAGTCGGATACGCAATTTTAAATTGCCTAAAAAAGACGAACTTAATTCAGTTTTTCATTCCTTTTCAAAAAATGAATGGATTGTTTTTATTCTGCTTGTAGTTATATTTTTCATCAGCACGATAACTATAGTAGAAAGTATAAATAAGTCCTTGATGGTGAAAGTTCCATTCCGTGGTGGATCTATCTCTGAAGGAATAATTGGAGCACCTCGTTTTATCAATCCAGTTTTAGCCAATTCTCCTGCTGATTTGGACATGGCGGCACTCGTATACTCAGGACTAATGAGAAAAAATGGAGATGGGACTCTTTCCCCAGACTTGGCAGAAAAATACGAGATGTCCAAAGATGGGTTGACTTACACATTCACGCTGAAAACAGGAATCGTGTTTCATGATGGATTACCAATTACAGCGGATGACGTCATCTTTACTATTAACAAAGCAAAGGATTCAATTTTAAAAAGTCCAAGAAAAATAGACTGGGACGGAGTCACGGTTAAAAAAATAGACGACAGAACAATAGAATTTAACTTAAAACAACATATTCCAGCATTTCTAGAAAATGCAACTTTAGGAATAATGCCAGCGGCAATTTGGAGCGATTCGGCAATAGAATTAAATCCGGCTAACACATTCCCAATAGGATCTGGACCCTACATGATAAAAGATGTTGCGAAAGAATCTTCTGGAGTCATAAATTCTTACGCCATGGAGGCCTTCGATAAATTTATTTTAGGTGAACCATACATTAATACAATGAACGTGCATTTTTATACTAACGAAAATGAACTCGTCAACGCCCTTGAAAATAAAGAAGTGGATCAAATAAGTTCTATCACCCCGCTCAATGCCGATATATTGAAAGAAAGAAATTTCCAAATTGAATCTTCGGTGTTGCCTAGAGTGTTCGGATTATTTTTTAATCAAAATCACAACCAACTTTTTACCAATAAAGTAATAACCAAAGCCATAGATCAGGCGATAGATAAAGATAAAATAGTAAGAGAAATGCTCTTCGGTTATGGTATCGCTATAGATGACCCAATTCCACCTAATCTGACCGCCTATCAAACACTTAGCCCTAAAAACACTCTCTCCCGCGAAGAGATATTAAAAAATGTAGAAAATAGCTTAGCAAAAGATGGTTGGTCGAAAGGCACAGATGGATTTTTGCAAAAAACTACAACTGATAAAAAGAAGAAGAAAACAACAGTTCCTCTAGAATTTTCTATCTCTACTGGTAATGCTCCGGAGCTTGCTAAAACAGCCGAACTAATAAAACAAGACTTAACGGCTATAGGAATGAAGGTAGATGTCAAAACCTTTGAAGTCGGTAATTTGAACGAAGGCGTCATTCGTCCTCGAGATTATGATGCTCTGTTGTTCGGACAAATTATAAATCACGAATCAGACCTGTTTGCGTTCTGGCATTCATCTCAACGCAAGGACCCTGGACTCAATGTGGCGATGTATACCAATGCCAAGGTAGATAAAATTCTAAAAGAAGCTTTCTCTATGATTGATGAACAGGCTCGAATAAAACAATATGCGATATTTGAAAGTGAAATTAAAAAAGATATGCCAGCTGTATTTTTATACAGTCCAAATTTCATATACGCTCTCTCTGGCAAACTCCAGGGATTGTCTATCGATCATATAACATCCCCTGCGGATCGTTTTTCAAATGTATATTCTTGGTATACTCAAACAGAAAATGTTTGGAAAATATTCTCTAAATAACCCCGACGTAAAGTCGGGGTCCCGACCTAAAAGCGTCGGGATTATTAATAAAAAACATAAAGTAAAAAAATCATAATGAAAAAAACAAGACTATCTTTCAGCTCGATTAGTATCGAAGAAAAAAAAGAAGAAACCAAAGCACCGGCTCGCCCGACGACCCACAGCTCTGCCAGCACGTCTCCCCATGCGCGAACCAATGAACACAAGACCCACGACAGAAAAAGAAATGCAAAGACTTCTACCTACCAATATTCTAAAAATGGCCAAGGCAGAGGTGGTAGCCGACCCTACAACGGGAATAGCCAAAATAAGAAAAAAATAGAAAGTAAAATTCCTCCCACAGAAAAAGGAGTAATTCGTATTATTCCCTTCGGTGGAGTAGAAGAAGTCGGTAGAAATATGTTAATAGTTGAATCTGAAGATGATATCATCGTCCTCGACATTGGTTTCCACTTCATTGACGAAGAAGAAGCTCTGGGCGCCGACTATACTCTTCCCAACTTTAAATATATTGAAGAAAGAAAACATAAAATTCGCGCAGTAGCTATAACTCACGGCCACTTGGACCACATAGGTGGTATTCCGTTTATAATGGAACGAATCGGCAATCCCCCAATTTATACCCAGTACCTCACGAGCTTGATGATAAAGAAACGTCAAGAAGAATTTGTCGGGAAACAACCTCTCGACATACGTGTAGTAGACCAAGACAGCAAAGTAAAATTTAACCAGCTCTCTTTGGGCTTCTTCCCTGTTTACCACTCCATCCCTGACTCCATGGGTGTAATAATCGGTACTGAATACGGAAATGTCATAGTTTCGGGAGACTTGAAACTTGATCATGAAAAAGGTAAAGCCACCCCTGCTGAAGAAAAAAAGTGGGGAGCTTTGGGAAAAGAAAAAAATCTGCTCATGATTGCCGACTCTACTAACGCGGAAGTCCCAGGATTTTCTATTTCTGAAAAAGAGGTTCAAAAAAATATTGAAGAAATAATCAAAACTATTAATGGCCGACTCATTATAGGTACTTTCGCTTCACAGTTCGACCGAATGATAAAAATAGTAGAAATTTGTGAACGCTATCATAAAAAAATCGTAGTAGAAGGACGAAGCATGAAATCAAACATAGAGATAGCCAAGCTCGCTGGTTTAGTAAAGCCGAAGGCTGATACCTTTATCAACGCGCAAGATATGGAAAATTATCCACCAGACAAAATTGTGATAATAGCTACCGGCGCTCAGGGTGAAGAGTTCGCAGCGTTGATGCGAATGGCAACCAATAATCATAAGTATATTCGCCTAAACTCTAAAGACACTATTATCTTTTCATCTTCTGTTATACCTGGAAATGAGGTAAACATCCAAAAACTAAAAGACAATCTATACCGCCACGACTTGAAGTTAATCCACTATGGAATATCAGAAGTACATTCCGGTGGTCACGCTAGGCAGGAAGATTTAGTATGGATAAACAAAACAGTTCATCCGAAATTCTTTATGCCAGGGTATGGCAACCATTCCATGCTTCGTATCCATGCACAGCTTATTCATGAGCGAAATCATATGCCAAAAGAAAACATTGTTGTTCCAGACAACGGTATGATCGTGGAAATTGTAGACAAGGGTACAAAGATAACAACCCGCAAAGAAAAAGCACCAGCTAGTATGATGGTCGTGGATGGGCTATCTATCGGCGACGTGCAAGACGTTGTGGTCCGAGACCGGGTTATGCTGGCACAAGATGGAATGTTCGTGATTATCGCCCTTGTTGATCAAAAGACTGGAAAATTAAAAAAGTCCCCAGACCTTATCTCTCGTGGATTCGTTTACCTTAAAGAAAATCAAGAACTTTTGCGCCAAGTGAGAATTATGATTAAAAAATCAGTCGAAGATTCTACCGCAAAGATGCCCCTAGTAGACTTTGACGTTATTAAGGGAAATCTAGGTGAAGGAATTTCAAAATTCCTATATCAAAAGACCGCTAAAAAACCTTTAGTCATTCCTGTGATATTGAGCGTATAGAAAAATGAAGCACAACAGACACATAATATATCTTGCTGGTTTCTTGTTTTCTATCCCTATTGCTTTAACTTCGTACATAAACTCAAGCTTCCTGGAGGGATATTTGAACAAATACTACGTTAGTGTTTTGTACGTTGTTGCTTCCCTCATCAGCATCGTCGGCATGCTCCAAATGCCGAAGATTCTAGAACGCTTGGGCAACCGCCGAGCGACCTTTTGGTTTAGTTTTGTATTCTTTTTATCCTTACTCACTCTAGCTCTAGTAAATAATGCAACCCTTGTTGTCTTGGCTTTCGTCCTGTATTGGATATCGGCAAGTTTTATCTTTGCGACACTTGATATTTTCGTAGAGGATTTCTCTAAAAGCTCCACGATCGGTAAACTGCGAGGATTGTACCTTTCTATAATCAACATAGCTTGGGTGCTGTCGCAAATGATCTCCGGAAGTATCATAGCCAGAAGCTCGTTCTCTGGAATTTATTTACTCTCGGCTTTATTCACTATCTTGTTTGGAATTATATTTGTATTTTTCTTGCACAATTTCGTAGATCCAAAATATAAGAAAGTCTCTATCGTAAAGACAATAAAACACTTCATCCAAAATAAAAATATTTCAAAAATATATTTTATAGATTTAACTATAAAATTCTTCTATGCCTGGATGGTAATCTACACCCCAATATATCTAAACGAGTATCTCGGCTTTTCTTGGGACAAGATTGGAATTATGTTTACCATTATGTTGATACCTTTTGTGGTCTTATCTTTTCCACTAGGTCAGCTATCTGATAAAATCGGAGAGAAGAAGATAATGATTATTGGATTTTTAATAATGAGCTTGTCTACCCTATCTATCCCATTCATAACTGAACAAAAAGTCTGGCTCTGGGCCCTCGTGCTTCTGTGCACTCGAATAGGCGCCGCCTCTGCCGAAGCCGTAACCGAAAGTTATTTCTTTAAAGTCGTCAGTGAAGAAAATGCCGACATGATCAGCTTCTTCCGTAATGCTTCTCCTGTAGCATATATTGTCGGCCCACTTCTAGCTATCCCGGTTTTATTTTTTATTCCTTCGTTCAAATATATATTTTTTGTTCTGGGTGCAATCTTACTGATCGCCTTCTTTATATCTCTACGACTTAAGGATGTGAAGTAAGTGGTTTTTATAAATTTTTTCCTTATAGGGCTTAAGACGGATAACTTTTACCCTTAGACCTCCCTTTTTTAAATCTTTTTTCAGATTCAAAACATACGCTTTTTGGTCATACCCGAGAGCTATAATATCTGGTCTGATTTTCAAAATATGAGGAATGTGATTTTTAACCCCAGACAGCACAACTCCGTCGACTAACTTAGACTTTTTAACTAAACCTAATCGGGCTTTTTCGTTATGGTGGGGATATTTACCTTTTATTTTATAAACATTTTTATCTCTAGCAATAGACACAACTAAAAAGCTATTTTTCACTAAATTTCTAGCCTGCTTGAATAAATTAAGATGTCCTGGATGCAGACCATCAAAGGTTCCAAAAAGCATTATTTTTTTATCCCCAGTTTTTTTTGACATAGCACAAGACCAGTATATACTATACAAAGTTCTTTTTAAAATTTAAAGAAATGATTTGGGGAAACTGGTTCAATTCCAGTACAGTGCCGCTACGGTAAGCCTCGTCAAACGAGGACAAGTCCGACTACCATTCATTTCGCGTATCCCGAGCAGGAGTAAAGCCTTCTTTTTTGAAGGACAACGAATTCTGCTACGGCAGGATTTTTTTATTTCTACAAGCAAGGAGCATAAACAAATTTATTTGTTTAATGTCCGAGTCACCGTAGAACTATAGTATTACTATATTTTATATGTCAAAAAAAGCAAAAATAGCAATATCAACAACTCTAGGATTACTATCTGTATTTTTGTATTTATACGTTATCTCGCCAGTAAAAATAGCCCCAGCCACATCCACCACCCAACTTGTGCCCACGAAGGAAACGAACAAGAACTTGCCAAGTCCTACAGAGTTATCTTTTATTACCAGAGAACAAGATACTGTTTACGGTTTCATGGAAAAACTCAAGAAAGAAGGAAAAATAAACTTTGTAGATAAAACTTATTCCGGCATGGGGAAACTTATATTGTCTATCAATGGACAGAAAAGTAACGGCAATAAAACCTGGATATATTATGTAAACGGCAAGGAGGCCAATGTGGGAATTTCTAATTACCAGATTAAACCAGGAGATATAGTTTCCTGGAAATATGAATCAGTGCATTATTAATCCCGACGTAAAGTCGGGACCCCGACATAAATTTATTTGGCGTCGGGGTTAATATTTAAAAAAGATGGAAAAATTTTTGCAATTTATATTTATTTTAATGTTAGTAATCGGTGCCGGGAATATGGCGTCTGCAGAAGATACTCCGCTCACCATACACCTTACTCTCAGAGCTGGAGAAGTTTTCTTCTCAGAAGATGTCCCGCTGTATCCTGACAGCACTGTTTTATCTATTTTAAAAGAAGCCGATACTGCAAGTGACATCTTTACGGTTTCTAATATTCAAGAATTTTCTTTTGGTTCATATTTAAAATGTATCAACATAAAAGATATAGGGAATAAGTGTGATGACTGGCAATACACCGTAAACGGAAGTTACCCAAGCACCAGCATTGATCAAACTACCCTATCAGGCTCCGGAAGTGTGTACTTTTATTTTAGTGCGAAAAACAGAATTTCTTTAAGTAGTGACGTTATTCAAACATCTGACACCGTCGTGGTAACTGTAGAAAAATATGATTATGAAGATGGATTATGGTCGGCAGAAGATACTGCCACAATAGGAGTAACTCAGCCAGACCCTTTGGGGTCTTTTAATCCCCCAACAGAAATAATGACCGGCACAGTGGATGGAAGCGGTCAAGTCAGCTTTTCTTCTATCCCTGTTGGAATTTATGACGTCGGCATAAGAGACGAATACGGGTATTATTTCCCAACAAAGCCGTTGACGGTTAATCCTGTAGTGCAACACACGGGAGGATCATCCTCTTCTCTCTCGATACCTCTACAACAACCCGCAGGCAAAGTCCTAGGTGCGGAAACAAAAATCGGTTTTGACATGACAAAAGCCGTAGAATTCTTAATATCTCAGCAGACTGAAAATGGAGCTTTCGGCGAAGATATGTATACGGATTGGACAACGGTAGCTCTAGCTTCTACTGAAGTACAAATACAAAAAATACAGCCAATCTTAAAACTGGTAAAGTATTTATCACTTAACAAACCAGCTGGGGCCATGCTGACAGATTATGAACGCCACGCTATGGCCATTATGTCGCTCGGATTAAATCCACATAATGCAAATGGAGAAAATTACGTTGAGAAAATTGTGAGTAGTTTCGATGGTAAGCAGTTCGGAGACATTAATGAAGACAATGATGACATCTTCGCTTTAGTGGTCTTAAATAATGCTGGTTATGGAGAGAAAGAAAAAATTATTGAAGAAAGTTTGAAATTTGTACTAGAAAGACAGAAGGAAAATGGATCTTGGGATGAGAGTATAGATATGACCGGTGCCGGAATACAAGCTTTGTCTAATTTTAAAGAAAACGAAAAGGTAAAAAGCGTGCTAATAAAAGCGAAGACATTTCTCGAAAAAACACAAGGAGAAAACGGTAGCTGGAATGATGATGCGTCGTCGACAGCTTGGGCCATAGGAGGAATAACGGCACTAGGAGAAAAAATAGAAGATTGGAAAAAGAAAGACAGATCTCCTCTCGATTATCTCGCCACAATTCAAGATGCGGATGGAGGGGTGAAAGACGAAAATATTAAAAACAAAATCTGGAAAACAGCTTATGTTGTCTCTGCGCTGTCGGGTAAAACTTGGAACCAGGCCATGGAAAAATTCGAAAAAATAGAAACGCAAAAAAATATTGAAAAACCAAAAAAAATACTTAAACAAAAAGTAGCCGAGACGGCTCCTGCCACCCCAGCCACTTTAACTCCCCCTTTACCATCAGAATCACCAATAGAAAATTCCGAGGAAGGTTGGTTCGGTAAGTTCTTCCAGTATATTTTTAATTTTTAAAACAAAGATAAAACCCAAGGAGTCGGAATCGCCAGAAACATAAGCAACGCACCAATGAGACCTAGATTTTTGTAGAAATTAACTCTCTCCCCCATTCTCGCCATCTGATCAGTAACTTCCCAATATCGGTGCATTTTTACTAATGTTCCAAGTAAAAACAGCACAAGTAAAAGCACAGCATATTCTACATAGACTCCTAGAAGAATCCCCAGACCACCTAAAAGCATCATAGCTCCTGTCAGCAAAACTGCTTCTTTCGCTTTTGGTACCCCCTTTGACTGCGCATAACCCGTAAGCATTCCAACATTTTTGAAGTGATTATAAGCATTTTGTAAAAAATAACCCCCGAATATAATCCTCCCCAACATAAATAAATAAATCATATAGTTCTTATAAGTTATTGATAATGGAACATTATACTACTAAAATTTATCTTTGTCTCCAGATAATCTCGACAAGAGGGGCTGGATGGGGCCCCAAGACCACTTAGTCTTTTCTCCCTTCCATAGGCATACCCCAACAAAAATTAAAGTTAAAAAAATAAATCTAGGAATAAAACTTGCAAGAGTAGCACTAAATGAATTGTGTGAATCATTGATAAACTTTAGGTCTCCCGCAAGAGAAAGTATATAAATAATCGTTACAGCCCAACCTTCCCAGGAAATCGGCATCCAGCCCCAACCATACATCCTTCTCTTAAACCAAAGTTTTTTTACTTTTTTATTTCCTTGTATATTTTCTTCCATATCTGGATAAAATTGACGTAATAGCTCTAAATTAGTTACAACTTTATATAGAATATTAATTTTTGTCTACCTTTCTCTGCAAGTTTTTTGAAACAAAAACCATTATTTTTTTCTATAACCCTCTTTGACGCGTAGTTTTTAGCATCACAACCAACGATGATTTTTTTAATCCCCATTGATTTTGCTTTTCGGACTCCCCATCTTAGTATTTGCGTGGCGTAACCTTTATTCCTCTCCGTTGGCACAATCGCATAGCCTATGTGGCTAGCATACTTGCTTCTCCATAACCGATGCCTTATCTTTAAAAGCCCAATAAACCTACTCCCCTTAATGGCCCAATAAACTGTCTGCGGAACGTGGTCTTTGTCTAAACCAATACCAAGTCGATCGTTTCTTTTTTTAATTAAATATGCAGGGAAATCTTTCTTATTTTTAAAAAACTTAAGTTCACTAGTCCATGGTAAAGCATAAGGCTTTTTAGGTTCCCGTCTTACTTCTTGCATCCCATTATAAAAACTATTTAAGTATTTTTTGTTTGGTAAAACAAGTTTTAACTTGGTTTTCATCTTTTATATTCTATAATTTTTCCAGCCCTGATTTCAACATTATCCGCCTTGCGAAGCTTTTTAACATAGGACCTGGGAACGATATCAAAATGTTTTATTTTATCTAACTCTGCATCTATCCCCCACAGGTCCCCTTCCAAAAGTTCCCAACCCCCGCCCGAACGACTGGCATCGTCCAGTCGGGCAGGTTTTCCGAAAGCATTTAAATTTAGCAACGCGGAATACTGCCGCAAGGTTTTCTGTCCGTTATTTAAAAAATATTCGTGAAAATAAGACAACGCCAGCTCGCGTATGTTTTTATATACTGGTTCGCGATACCGTAAAACAGCATGATTGGTTTTAGATAATGCTCCCCAAAATTTCCCTATTTTAAAAGGCACAATTACGTGGTCATAATCCTCCTTTTCCGCTTTCAAGTGGACTAAATAGGGCCTAAAACCGTGCTGGGACAAGACGTAAGCCCCAAGGAGGGCACCCTCAAAGCAATGCGCCTCTTTATGCCTTAAAACAAAAAGTGGGCTTCTGAGCGTCTCCCCGTGTGCTTCAAAATTAAACCGTAAATTATTCAGAAAATCCTGCACCTTCTCTGGTGTATTTAATTTTTTAATTAATATTTTTTCTTTTTTAGTAAAACTGTTCATTGTTTATTCAAACTCTGTAGTCGCTGGAGGTTTAGTCGTCCAGTCGAAGAATACGCGAACAATTTTCGGATGTTTGATGAGGGTACTGATTATTTCTTCACAAACTTTTGGCTCTAAGTAAAAACCTTTAATAGTCATAAAATCTACCGTCTCAACAGTACGAACAACGAGAGAATATCCGTACACCCTGCCATCCCCTTTTACCCCGACAGTATTTACTCCAAGAAGCGCGATGATGGTCTGCGAGATTTTATCATAGACATTATGCTTTTTAAGAATTTGAGTAACTTCATAATCTGCATCCCGCACTATTTCTAAAAATTCCGAAGTAACCGGTGTCCCCACTATTCGTAAATATAATCCAGGGCCCGGAAAAGGTTGCCTGCCCGAAACTAATTCCTCTAGCCCAAACTCTCGTGCCAATTCTCGCACTTCAAATTTAAAATAATCAGAAAGCGGCATGATTTCTTTTAATCCTAGATCTAGGTCCACGTTGTGGTGGGTTTTGATCAAAGCCGAATTCCCAGCACTACCAGACTCTATTAAATCCGTCGCCAAGGTGCCCTGAAGCATATGCGTCGCCCCGTAATTCTGTGCAACTTCTTTAAATACTTCTCCGTAGACTTTTCTAAAGGCCGAGCGTTTTTCTTCAGCATCTATGGTCTTGCCTATTTCTTCTATAAATTTATTTTTATATTTATCAATTATTTCTAAATTTATTCCCGCTTTCTTGGCAATGTCTTTCACATGTTCAATCTCATTTTTACGCATTCCACCCGTATCTATCATAAAAGCTTTCAATTGACTGCCTAGCGTTGGCGCCAATATGGCGGCAAGAGTAGTAGAATCCACGCCTCCGGAAACTCCAATAATAGCTGTGCCACTCCCTAGGGCTTCTTTTGTCCTTGCACGAATTTCTTCTATGACACTACCTTTATCATAATCTTTCTCACAGCCACAAATATTCACAATAAAATTATTTAAAATAATATTTTCATCTTCGGTCTGCTCTACTTCTGGATGAAATTGCACGGCCCAAATTTTCTTATCTGCGCACTCCATAGCTTCTACGACACCCCCACTTTTTGAAGTAGCAATGATATTAAAATCACTTGGTACAGTCTTTACAGAATCTCCATGTGAAGACCAAGCATTTATTCTTGCTGGTAAATTTTCAAAAAGTTTACTTTTTTCTAGGGTTACCTCTACTGGTCCATAAGACTTCCCTTCTTTAATCGCTTGAATTGAATTCTTGTCATTTATATATGCGAGCCATTGCATCCCGAGGCAAATACCTAAAACCGGAATATCCATTTTTATAACCCCTTCCGGAATATCTGGCATGTCAACATCATACACACTGGCATTGCCTCCAGATAGAATTACTCCTTTAGGTTTATTTTCTTTGATCCAACCGAGCGATGCTTCCGAAGATAAAATAATGGAGTGAAATCCTAAATAACGCAGGCTACGTCTGATAATCTCCGTATACTGACTCCCGAGGTCTATGATTAAAATTTGAGGATTTTTATTTTTCATTTATGAAAGATATGATAACATTTTTAAGGAAAAACAAAAATCTCGAGCGCGTGCTCGAGATTTTTACCTCTATTTTTTCTTTGCCTTTTTTGGCTTTTTTACGTCTTTACGATATGCATTGTTTCCTTTTCCCATGATTTTGTGATTATGCTAATAATGAAATTAAACTTCTTTTTTATAAAAATGCGCTACGGCAAGTAAAGTAAGTAGCGCAAAGAACGCAGTCAGGGCCATCATGGGAATAGAAATATAGCCACCAAATTCCGATACTAAACGCTGATAGCAAGAGACGCCGGAAGCATCACACGGCAAATTAGAACTTTCTCCAAAATAATAAAAGAAATTCTGATACAGAGAAATTAGAAACCCAAAACACAAAAGGGGCAAGACATAACGAATAACTTTCCTGTCTTTATCCCATAAAGCAACACCGAACATCAAAAAGGTCGGGAACATAAACACTCTCTGCCACCAACAAAGAGCGCATGCTAAAAATCCAATAATTTCAGAATACACTAAAGGAAAAACCGAAGAAAACAGAGAAATCAAAAAAGCTAGAATTAAAAAATGCTTATTTATAAAATCCAAATAAACATTTCCTCCCTTCCCGTTTGACCTAAAGAAAAGTAAAAATATAGCAACAACAGAAAGAACTTGAAGAAGAATAACTCCTAGCCCGAGAAACACATTGAGATAATGTATAGCTTCAGTGCTCATTTTATTCTGGTAAAACGCAAGCAGTTTTCTCGGCTAGTTTTTGAAGTGGAATTTCTCCGTTCATTCGAGACCCATCAGCAAATTCCCAAGTAGGATAGCCTTCGATTTTTTTATCTGTACAAACTGGTAGCTGTCCTTGCCCATTAGCCGTAGAACATTCTACATAAGGAATCAATTTCTGAGAAGAGCCGAAAAGCTTTTTCTGTGACTGACAGTGAGGGCACCAGTAAGCTCCATAAAACACAGCACCTTTGTCTTTCAAGCAAGTAGCAAATTCGTCATATTTCCCAGGGCCAGGAGGAGTAGCGTCCGACTGAAGTACAACTGTAGCAATCGTACCCAAAATTAAAAGACCAACAACCGATATGAAAATTTTTACGTTTTTATCCATCCCGTAATTCTAACAAGTTAAAATATTTTAGGCAAGAAAATTATGACCCCAACGATGACAGATACAAACACAGACAGGAGCACTGCTGCGGCGGCAACGTCTTTCGTATCACGAGCATAGGGATGATATTCTGGAGATGTTAAATCTATGTCTATTTCTATCGCAGTATTGAAGGCTTCAGCAATTATCACAAAACCAATAGCAAAAACCAAAGCAATCCATTCAATGCCTGAGATTTTAAAATAAAATCCTAAAACTATTACAACAAAAGCCACTCCAGTATGAGTAAGTAAATTACTAGTCGTCATCCAGAAAACTTTCAACCCCCGAAAAGCGTTTAAAAATTTCTCTTGTGTCTTTACCTCCCGCCAGGCTTTTTTTTCTGTTGTAAAATCCAATACTTTATCTTCGTGCATAAGGATTGCGATCTATTATGTTTTCTTCAACCTCCTGTTCTCTTTTTTTAATCATATCAATCTCAGCTTGCTCTTCAGGAGTTAAAGTTCTTTTAGGAACTCCCACTGAGGGAACAACCTCAGCAGGTTTTTCAACTGATTTTTCTGGCTTAAACTCTGGAATCTCTCTGGGGACTCTATTAAATCGAAACTCCCCTTGTTTTTCTTGTTTAGACATATCTATATTATACCACTTCTACTGATATTGTATATATATCGGTCTAGGGTTTAATTGTAAAAGAGTTCCTGGGGTCATTAGGGTTGTGCCTGGATCTAATATGTCATTTTTATAAAATAATTTAAAGCCGGTAAATTGTACGGGTTCTGGATAAATAAAGTTTTTATAAGTACCAATTTTTTTCGCCTGCCCGCCCCAGCCATCCATATGCATGATGATTTGCACTTCGGGTAATATCTTTATACTTTGGTAATTCGTAACCATTTTCTGTGTATAGCGATGGATGATTAAAATTTTCGGAGTTAAGTTGTTTTCTTTTACCAATTTCGCTAAATAATTTGAAGCAAAATTTATATCGGCTGCATCTAGTGTCCCCACGACCTTCCCTGGACGAATCCCGCTTTTCATAGAAAATTCAGGATCAATCCCCAGATGGACGTTCGGCATTTTTAAATATTTTTCTAGCAATGGAATTTCTGTTTCTACTGTAGAAAATCCAACTTGAAGATCTAAAAACACAATCGCATTGATCTTCTCTGCTATCGCTAAAACTTTGTCTATTTCAGACGAAGGCATACGCGCGCGATATTTGCCATCTGCGCCTGCGCTCCCCTGCGCCACAACAGCGATGTAGTGAAGTGCGGGAATCACTGGCGTAGCTGGATCTGCTACTTCCCATTTTTTAATTTCATTTTTTAGCCGAGTCAGCATCTCGGCTTCTGGGTATTCTCCAAGTACACCCATTTTCGTAGAATATAAATTCCCATAATATGCAATGATGCGATTAAATGGGAGTAAGGCTCCATCGTTCGGATAAAGAGTTTTAACTGGCCAAGGGCTGGGCAGAGTTGGTTTCGGCGGGATGGTGACCGTGGTTATTGCTCCAGTTTTAGGATCTTTAACTGTTTTCGTCGTTGGTGGTAGAGGTGGAGGATTGTTGGCTAGCTCATTTAACTTTTTATCATATAACTCCACGTCTAAGGGAGGAGCTGGTATAGCCTTTTTTTCTTCAGAGAGAATATTGGCCACAATATAATCACTTTTACTGTAATTTACTCCGTTACTAAAAACTCTCGGGAAAAAATAAAACACAGCGAAAAATAACGCACCAGCCACTAAACACCAAAATAAGGTATTCTTTATACTACCTTGTATTGTCCTAGCAATTCTATTTTTCATTACTTTGCAGTATATCAAAATAGTACAAATATAACACTAGGCGAAAGGCATAGTTGTGTTGTCTGGACAAAAACTTTATAATACTCTATATGAAAAACTTTTTATATTTAGTGGTAGCTGTATGCGTTTTATCATTAGGTTTTAATACGCAACAAGCAACTGCTCAGTATGGTTTTGGAGACGACGTGGATTCTGTTGACTTTGGAAGTGACGGTAGTATTAAACTCACCGACCCTGTGGATTCTATTGATGTCGGCGGAACTACTACTAACTCTTCAGGTGATGTTGAGTTGAAAAATGTAAAATTAAAAGATTCAGTAGATTCAATCAAGGTTGAGTCAATAAATACTACAAGCACTGGCAACGTAAAAGTACAAAACGCCGAATTGAACGGAGATATAAAAGTCCAAAATGTGGAAACAAACGAAGAAGATTCTACTTTTGAAATTACAATAGATACAGACAGTGCTTCCGTGTATACAGATTCGAACTCTTCAGTAACAAGCGCCAGCGAAGTAAAAACTGCTGATGACCTGACAATGTACGTTGCTGGAACAGTTAAAGATGACGAAGCTTTACAAAAAGTTAATTTCAAAAATGATAATCTAGAGGTAGAATATGGTCTTCCTGGAAGACTCTTCGCTCTTATTCCGATAAACATTCCATACAAAGTCAGTGTTGACTCGTCTACAAATGCAGTTAGCGTAAAACTTCCATGGTGGCAAATATTTGCTACAAAAAAAGTAAAGGCTGCTAAAGTCAGCTCGGAGCTAAAAACAGAACTCAAGGCAAACGCTCCTACAATAACAGGGCAACCAGTTTCCCTATCCGGTCAAGCAAAGATAAAAGCCAAGGCAGGCACATTCTCTATAGTTATTGAAACTCTCTCCACGGAAGTCAAATAAAATCAATATCCCGCCAAGCTAGCCATTAAGCTGGTTTTGGTGGTTTAGTGGGGCAATGCATTGTTTAGAGTTTTGTAAATACAAGTTTATGAAATAACTTTTGTAATTTCTTCCACATCATAATTCTCAGCCGCATTGATGTGAACTATTCTTATACCTACTTTATTCAACATATCCCCTAGGAAATGATCTTTCCCGGGTTCATGCGCTCCTCCGTGCCCGTGCCCATGTCCACCATCATGCGGCTTTTCATCCAATTCAATTACGAGATGCGGAGTAAAAAATGCTTTATTGAACAGGGCAAAATCTACGGATTTGATATGAGTCTGGTCTATGGGCGCGTACTCCCAATTTCTATCCTTTTCTACTTGCACTAGCTTTGAGAGCTGAAGCTTGGGAACTATGTAATACCTCTCGGCCACAGCTTCTTCTAAAACTTTAAAAAAAGCATGCTCATCTTTACTCATAAGGTGATCTTTCTTGGTGTAAGATAAATATTCGAGATGATCTTGAGCGATGTGTTTCCTAAGTAGTGGCGCATAGTAAATAGACGCCAGGGCCACAAGAATAAAAAAAGCAATAAGTAATGTTATCATCACTTATTTTATACCATGTACATCACTTAATTCCTATTTGACATACATTTTTATATTTCTTGTAAAAGAATGATTTTCAACATAGAATCTGCTATATTTTTATTATGAGTGAATTTTCCCCAGAAAATAAAATTTCCCCACCAGGCACGTTAATAAACAACGCGCAGGCGCTAGAAGCTCTTCGAGAATATCTTTCATTTTTCTCTAAACATTTATATCCTCCATATATTTATGAACTGCCGTCCCATACACTAACAACAGAAGACGCAAATTATTATCACTATATGTGCAGGGGTAACGCCGTCCAAGTAATTTCTGGATTTATGAATATAGTTGTGGATGATGCAGATATCTTGAGATTAACAAACGAGCAAAAAATCAAAATCAAAGAAATGGAAAATTCACTTCTTGAGATGAAGAGTGGCTCATTGCGAACGCCAGAAGATATGGTTTATCTAAAAAATTCCATCCAAACTGTGGTTGATATCCTAACAGAACAGGAAAGAAAATTGTTGGAAAACTAACATGATATTTCTTGTAAAATAAACACTTTTGGAGTATTCTAACTTTGTATTGCGGGTTCGTCTAATGGTGGGAATAAAAATGAATCTGCTTTCATTTTTATCTGATTCTCTGAAGAAATCATTGTTATTTTGTATCCAAAGCTGGGAGATCGTCTAACGGTAGGACATATCCCTCTGGAGGATATTATCTTGGTTCGAATCCAAGTCTCCCAGCTTTGTATATAAAATCAGCAATAAGGGAAGGAATCTGGAGGATTAATCTCCTGACCCACAGCAGTCATATGCTAAGTCAGGTGTCTGACACGCATAGGATAAACTAATCAGTCATAGCATACCCGCTGAGAGCGGTATTCAGAACAAAAAAGCACCTCTTGGGTGCTTTTTTGTTTGAGTAAGTTTAAGACTTCTTTTTTCTAATTTTGGATATAATAGAGTGCTCGTCAAGAAGTCTAAGAAGTAAACTAGCTAGACTAAGATACTAGATAGTTTTCAGTGGATCATTTTGGATGAAATTAATGTGTGCCTTTCTATCCCTTACACCGACGACTCCCTTATATAAATACATTAATCCACGCTGCTCAGCTTTATCCAAGCCACCAACGAGAGAATTAAATTTAATCTTAGGAACCTGATCACCATCACAACCAAAAATCTTGTTCATTAAATCATCACCGTCTAAATCCCTACCATTTTTATCTTTTCGACGTCCTGTTTTAGTTTTTACTTGATCAACAACCTCAATAAATGCATTCAATATCGCACCCTTAAAATCATTACTTGATAAGCGTGAAGCAGTGCGAGCTACGCCCTTACCCTTACCTTCGTCACCCCATTGAAGGCCGATGATCGGAATAATTTTAGAAATTTTTTTTGCTTTCATATTACGCACTAACTATATCACTCTACCCATTGTGGAAAAGGTGGATAAGGTGGATAACTTTCCTTTCCTTCTTGAGTTTAAAGTTGTATATTTATAAATGTAAATTAATTAATATTTTAACTTAAGTTAAAAATGAAAAAACTTTTAAATAAGAAACTATTTATTTCAAGTTTCTTGATCCTCTTCCTAGTAATGCAGTTCTACGCTTTGACAGAGTACGCTTTTGCTGTCACTGATAACGTCGTCGTTACACTTGACGTGGATTCCGGAATTACAATTTCGGATGGTGCAGCGGTTACCATGGCTCCGAACATTAGCATCACTACAGATAGCTCCATAGGTAGCTCTGCATGGACTGTCATTACAAATGGGGCAAGCGGATATTCACTTGCAGTCAAGGCTTCCGCATCTCCAGCGCTCGTCTCCGGCAGCAATTCTTTTGCTGATTACACTGAGGCTGTGGCTGGTACTCCGGAAGCTTGGTCTGTTGCTTCCGGTGATAAAGAGTTTGGCTATTCTGCATACGGTACCGACACTTCAACGGCAGAATATGGAGCAGCCGCTACGTGCGGAGCTGCTGGCGTACCAGATGTCGGTCAGAATTATGAAGGGTTTGCAACTTCAGACAACATAATCGCCACAAGAGCTACTGTTACTCCTGTCGCTGGTATAGCCACGACTATCTGCTTTGCTGCTGAACAAAATGGAGTTTTTGCTCCAGTGGGAACCTACACGGCAACAATAACGGGCACGGCTGTCACTTTATAATGAATTAGTCATCCTTTGATCTTCCTTATGAAAAAAACCTTATACAGCTCCATCTTTGGAATATTAGCTATAAGCTTTTTTTTCTTACCTGACCACTCATACGCTTATACAAAGATTAAGGTTGACGTTACTCCCCAAAATGACTTTGTGGTAGAACCAGGTAAAACTGAAGTTTTTCTAAATCCTGGAGAAAGTATGGTAAAAAATATTTCAGTTACGAACCGAGTCAATAAGACTGTGAAGTTTAAACTGAGCACAGAAGATTTCGTCGGTACAGATGATGCAAATCAACCAGTCATACTTTTAGGAGACACGCACAGCCCGTATTCACTCAAGGATTTTATTACACCTGAAATTACAGAATTCAGTTTGGAGTTCGGGGAAAAAATCACTATCCCCGTCTCTGTTTCCGTACCTCTGAACGCTGAACCACGCGGATTTTACGGAGCCTTGATTGTCTCCAATGATCCAGACAAATTAACAAATGAAGTCATTTCTGAAGCCCAGGGTAAAACTCGCATTGTTTCTCGAATCGGTTCTTTGTTTCTTCTAAAAATAAACGGTGAAGGTATTGAAAGTGGAGATATTGAAAACTTTAAAGTCATAGGTCCATCAAAATTATTTTATAGTGAAAGACCAGATGGATTCGAGATTGCCTACAAAAACACCGGGAACGTTCACTTAGTTCCCTACGGTACGATTACTATCAAAAATATATTCGGGAAAGCAGTCGCTGTATTGCCTGTCGATGCTTATTTTGCACTCCCTGACTCTGTTCGTTATCGAGAGGTAATGTGGGAAGATGGCTTTAACCTTGGACGTTATACCGCTCACCTTTCTCTTTATAAAGGATACAATGAAGAATACGTTGACGCTAAAGTTTCTTTTTGGATAATTCCGTGGAAAATATTAATACCAGTATTTGTCGGAATATTACTTCTCGTCACACTGGTTTATTATATTTTGACACGTTTTGAATTAAAGAGAAAATAATATAATGAAAAAGTACGCTTCCTTTTTCCAAATAAAGCGAAGTGTTGCTCTGATTCTTACCTTCTCCACATTGTCGATTCTTCCTTCTCTTATTTTTGCTCAGACAATGCAAAGCACCACTTATAAAATAATCACTGACAGTGTCAATGTCGGAGGAGATGACAATTCCGCGAGTACAAATTATATAATTGGTGATACTTTGGGCGAGCTAAGCTCTGGAGATTCTAATAGTGCGAATTATTATATGCATGCAGGTTTTTGGCAGATGCAATCAAGCTATATTTCTATTACTAGCCCATCTGATTTGGCACTTACGTCGATCGGAGGCATCAATGGTGAAAATACTGAAGGTACCATGTCCTGGACCGTATTGACTGACAATGTGGCAGGCTATTCTATGAGCATTAAAACACTTACCTCTCCTGCCCTGGCGTCAGCCGAAGATTCTTTTGATGATTATGCCCCAGCGGGCGCGGATCCAGATTATAATTTTTCAATTGCTACTTCTGTGTCTGAATTCGGATTTACTCCTGAAGGTGCAGATACAAACTCACGTTTCAAAGATAATGGATCGAGCTGCAATACGGGCTCGGGTGAGACCTCGGCTAAGTGTTGGGACGGACTTTCATTAGTAGATAAAATAATTGCGGGCAAAAGCTCGAGCAATCATCCTTCGGGCAGTACGACGACAGTGAGATTCCGTGCTGAATCTGGTAGTGCCCATATTCAAACTTCTGGTGCTTATTCGGCTTCAATAGTAGTAACTGCGGTCACTTTGTAAAAATGCAAACAAAAATTATTTTTTTCAGTGCCCTGCTAATCGCGATTATATTTATGGGAAGCGGGAGCTTTGCTAGTGCCGACGCAAACTCAATCCAAATAAACCTTGGAGTCGATGGTTGCAATCTAAACGGTATTTGCGAGGCGGGACTGGGCGAAACAATCGCCAATTGTGCAGTAGACTGTACACCTCCTTCCCCTGCTGGAAATGCCACGAACACGACAGGCTTTAAATTGCCTGATGTATACAATGTGACTGTTTCTCCTGAACTTTATAGTGCAATTATTACTTGGAATACAGGCAGGAGCACGATTAGTACTGTGAGATGGGGCACAACGCCCGAGACAAAGGATGGGACAACCCGTAACATTTTTTTTGCTCGTAATCATAAAATTCAAATCATCAATCTCGCTCCCGGCACCATGTATTATTTTACTCTTGAGAATTATGATATCTATGGAAACAATTATAGTACTCCCCCTACTTATTTCTTTACAAAATTTTTAATAGACACAGCATACCCATTGAATCCTAGAAATGTCAGAACTTCTACCGAAGAAAAAGGTATTAGGATTTTGTGGTTAAATCCTGCGGATGAAAATTTTTCTTATGTGAGAATAATGCGACATCAAAATAAATTTACCGGAGATCCATTTGTGGGCAAATTGATTTATGAAGGAAATAGTGAAAATTTTTTAGACACAAACGTGTTAGCCGGGAAAAAATATTTTTACTCACTTTTTTCTCGTAATTTAGATGGTAGGTATTCTAGCGGGGTCGGAACACAAGGTATCGCTTTTTCTAAAATAATAATTCCAAAAATTTCAGAACCAGAACCCGAGAATATTACTGAAAGACAAGTTGGAGATTTCTTTGTACACCAATACAATCAACCGGTCGTGCTTCTTGCAAAAGAATCTATTATTGAAATTAAAAACAACACAAATACTATAGTAGATACAAGTGACAAGACTGAAGCGGATGATTATTTGGTTGTCTCATATGAAGATGGTGAAAAGTTTGGACAATATTTGTTTTCTTATAACCAAGATAGTGCAAGATACCAAAGTGTGGTCTCTCCATTACCTCGAACTGGAAAATATACTTTTGAAGTACTTAGGTTTGTCAATAATGAGAAAAAAATAATTGCCCAGGGCTGGGTTCTAGTAGAAGAAGCCCAGGAAAATATTAGGATAATTCCCGTGAAAGAACCTCCGGCGTACCCTTATCTTATTTTCCTATGGATTTTGCTTCTAATCCTCTTAATTTTAGCGATTTTTATATTACTTCGTAGGCGAAAAAACGAAGAATCACAAGGGTTATAGCCATTTATACCAAAACTGTGGATAACTAGTGGATACTAGGTGTATTAACTAGTATAATATAGGAGATATAAAGAATATCGCTTATCCGAGATTTTATTTTCAACTATCTCGTTTATCCAATAAATCCTTTTATATCTTGATATAAATGGAAAAACTTAAAAAAGTTCTATCATTAAGTGAGGCATCAAAAATTTCAGGTTATCACCCTGATTATTTGAGTGCTCTCATCCGTAAAGGAGAGCTCAGGGGCGAAAAAACGGGAGGAACTTGGTTTACCACAGAAGATGATGTCAGGGATTATATATTCAAACAAAAAGTGAGGCACAACCGTCCAGCCTTTTTTGATTTCTTGTCGCAAAAGCGAACTCAAAATATTGTAATTTATTCTGGAATTATATTCTGTCTCATTTCCCTGCTCGGTTTTTATTTCTATGGAATAAATCATAAGAATTTTACTCCTGAAGCCAAGAAAACTTTATCTCCTGACACAGAAGCAATAAAAGAAATAAAAACAGAAATTAACCAATGAGAAAAATATTTTTACAAAAAAAATATTCACTTGTAAAAAAAATCGCTCTCACTATTTTCTCCTTAACTTATATTTTCGTTGCGATATTTTTTCACAACTCAAATGCTTACGCAGTTTTTAATAAGCAAATAAATTATCAAGGAAAACTTACAAATTCGAGCAGTGTTGCGGTTCCTGACGGATCATACAATATGGAGCTTGCACTCTACACCGTGGATTCTGGTGGCACTGCGATTTGGACAGAGACCAGGATCGAAGCGAATCGCGTCGCAGTAGCTAACGGATTATTTAGTATATTGCTTGGCGAAGTTTCTTCACTAGCTTCCATAGATTTTAATCAGACGCTTTATCTTGGCGTAAACATTGGCGGAACTACAAACACTCCGACTCCTACCTGGGACGGCGAAATGGCTCCGAGAAAAAAACTTGGATCTGTTCCTGCAGCTTTTGAGGCAGTGAATGCGCTTACTGCCACTGCCGGGTTTACCGTGTCTGGAGGAAACCTCGTCTCCCCTATTCTCGTCGGCGGTTCTGGTACAACTCAAGACCTGACCCTTCAAACCACGACAGGTGTGGGTGCCTCCGGTGCTGATATGCATTTTCTCGTCGGCAACAACGGTGGCACGGAAGCCATGACGATACTAAATGATGGGAATATGGGCATAGGAATATTAAGCCCAAGCGCTGTTCTCCACCTTAAGGCCGGCACAGCATCTGCCGGTACTGGACCACTTAAATTTACCGCGGGGGCTAATTTGACCTCTCCTGAATCGGGCACATTAGAATTTGATGGCAGTAATTATTTTGGTTCAGTTGAAAGTGTTGGAACAAACTACACTTCCCAGTACCCATCTGCACATTCTAGCACTTACGTCAAATCTACATCGAGCTATAGCGCTAACTTCGAACCCTGGTTTGCTACCGATCCAGCTAAATCACTGACGGGCGACTGGACAAATACGCAATGGGTGTCAGGTAGTGGTTCCCCTGCTTCGCAAAGATTGCATATTGATCTCGGTTCAGCTACAGTTATCAAAAGAATATATTACGAAAATTCTCATACCTCCGGCGGGTTTACCACTACAGGAGCCAAAAATTTTACCTTGTGGGGCTCTAATGATTCATCGGCTTTTTCGGACACAACCTATGGTTCAGATACAAACTGGACACAACTCTCTACTTCCGCTTCCCAATTTGATCAACACGCCGCATCTAATACCGCTGACCCCAAATATATAACTGTTACGAACTCTACCGCATATAGATACTATGCAATAAAAATTGCAGACAACTGGGGCTACGCCGACTATATGGGCATTCGGCGCATTGAATTACAAACAGCTGACTCCGTTACTGCGGACAGGCTAGGGTTGGTTATGGATAATGGCACCAGGTTGACTTCGGGTAGAATGCCTTACATAACTACCGATGGCAGACTAAAAGATACAACAAACTTTGTTTTTGATGGTACCAACCTGGGCATTGGTGATTCTTCACCGGATTATATGCTTGATGTTGCTGGCACTGCAGGATTTGATGGATTACTAACGGCCACAGCTGGACTAAACATTAGCAACGGAGCGACTTCGGCTGGGGTGCTCACTCTTTTGGAAGATACAGACGATGGTAGCAACTTTGCATCTTTCCAAGTTCCTGCACTAGCGGCCAATACTGTGTATGTGTTGCCTGCCAATGACGGTGATGCATCCCAAGTGCTTACCACTAACGGTTCTGGGACATTAAGCTGGGCGGCTGCATCTGCGGGCACGCCTACAGCGATTACAGTCGCCAACGAAGCGGCGGACACGACTTCATTTATAAGTTTCTTTACCGCGGCGACGGGTGATCTCGGGCCAAAAACAAATGCAGCGCTTACCTTTGATGCTTCGACGGCGAAGCTTAGCGCAACTCAACTGGGTTCCACTGCAACGACAGGCACTGCTCCCCTCACCGTAGCTTCTACCACGGTCGTAACAAATTTAAATGCGGATTATTTGGACGGACTGGACGGTTCCGCTTTCACTTCGCTTATTAATGATGTTATTGGTAAGACCTCTTCCCTGCTCGGCTTTGCCCAATTTGGTGGCGATGGTTCTGACGGCGCTGGCCCAGCTTCAGGAGCGTTAACCTCCGATCCGAAACAATACACCAGCTGGACAATCACTGGAGCTGTTACTGTAAGTACTTCAGCGCCAGCGGGGTTGTTTGTGGGCGTGCAAGGCACCCTTACGTTAGATACGGGCGGAAGTATTTCAGCAAACGGCAAAGGGCATGACCCCGGGAGTCCCCTTAACACAACCACTGGTATTGGAGAAAATTGTTTAGGTAATGTTAGTCAAACCATGGAAGGAGGGTGTATTACAGGGGCTGGTGGAGGTGGTGGTGCCGATTCAGCTAATGCTGACGGGGCAGCTGGTGGAGGTGCGGGAGGTACGGGAGGTACGGGAGCAACACACGCTGGTGTCTCTGGTGGTGCTGCGGGGACAACAAGTGTAGCCAAAAAAACAGCAGCTAGGTTGGTGAAAGAATATTTGTTTTACAATCCTTGGGCCAGTGGTAGGGGTTTAGTTGCGGGAGCAGGAGGAGGGACGGGCCGTACCTATGGCACTGGTGGTATGGGGGGAGGAATAATATATATTGAAGCAGACACTGTAACCATAACTCCAACTACAGCTGTTGTTACAGCGAATGGAGAGAATGCTGCCAATGATTCAAGTGGTAACGGTGGCGGCGGCGGCGGTGGCGGTGGTCTTGTGTGGATACGCGCTCGAACTCTAAGTGGGGTCAACACTACCACAGTTACTGCGAACGGCGGTACAGGAGGCACGTCAACTACAGGGTCGGCTGGAGGTAATGGCGCTGCTGGCGCGGTGATTATCGAAGATATTGATTAATTAAATTATTAAATAAAGAATGAAAAAAAATAAACTTACAATCTTGATAATTCTCGTCTTAATATTTGCAGTGAGTTGCGGGTTTGCTAGTGCAGAAGAAATTCTGCCTGTTCCTCCAACGGAACAAACTTCGACGACTCCTGCTGACCCGGCACCAGAAGACACAAGTACTCCGCCTGCGGAAACTCCTCCCGTGACACCGGATCCCCAAACTCCACCCGCTGGAACGCCAGACCCAGGCACCGAAACCGGAACTCCCGCCGAAGACCCTGTCGTGCCACCAGCCGAAGCTCCTGCAGACCCTGCGCCAGAGATCCCCGTGGAGCCCATCCTGCCACCAGAGGCGCCAGTCGTTGTTGAAGAAACAGGCGACACCAATCCGCCGAATCGCATCAATGATTTGTCGCTCGAACGAGCGGGGCCGAAATCCGCGGATATTTCTTGGACTGTGCCAGACATTGATGTAAAAAGTTATGATGTTCGTATATCACTGAAAGATCTCACGGAATCCAATTGGAGTAAGGCAGTCCAAATCACCGGCGGAGAAAATTCCAAAGAAGAAGGCGACGTCGAGATGGCAAGCTTGAGTGACTTGCCTCAAAACACGACGCTTTATGTCGCCGTGCGGACTTATGACAAGTCCGGCAACCCCTCCCCTATTTCCAATGTTCTTGAAATTGAAACCGAAGGCAAAGTAGAAAAAAGCAGGATTGCCGAGCTACGAGCAGGCGGAGCGGATGATGAAAACTTAAGTCCAGAAAATAGCGGGGTTGTCCGGCTGGTCTTGCAAGAAGAGGGTACTAAGTCCCCTATCTCCGACGAGTTAATCTTTGTGAATTTCATAAATAAAAGAACGGGTGTAAGCACCGGAGGCGCTGTCACCGACGGCATGCTCGCTATGGAAATTCCGGCAGGAGAATATACAGTCAAGCTCATACTGCCGCCGACACTAAACGTCGCGGACGAATTGCCGACATTCGATATGGAAGAAGGTGGAGATGTGGATCTCGGTATTGTCAGGTTGACGCCCTCAGGTATGGCTGAAAACACAGATGGCTCTCTTTCTTTTGTAATCAAACTTTTGTTTGAAATAATTAAACTCTTACAAGAAATATTAACTAAACTTGGATAACAAATGTTGGGACGATTGTTAAAAAAAATATTTCGGACGGAAGAACGTTTCAATCGTTTTATTATATTTATTTTGGCACTTTTGGCTGTGTTCGCACTTATGTGGCTCGCGAGCCGAGTATTTAAAAATGTGCCTTTTATAAGCACGCCGGAAGAAAATTCTGACAAGTGGCTAGACGATACTTTCAATTGGCAAAATTTAGATAAGACTATATACGCGGTTCCCGAAAATATCTATCCTCGCGGGTTCAATCTTTTGTTCGTCGCCGATGATTTTCTGTCCTTCGATGAGTTCAAGGTTTCTGTGAAAAAAATTGTTGCGGAGATGAAGAAAGTTGAACCCTGGAAAAGTCATTCCGAAATCAATATTTTCATGATTTATCAAAATGATCCGATTTTGTGCGAAGTAAAAGAAGAAAAAATGTATGCACCGATGCTAAAGTGTGGCAAAGATTTGATTAAACTAGTGCAGACATTACCCTTAATCAAGGTAAAAGTAATCGTCGTTTCGAGAGAACAATTTGTTTCTTGGTCTAACACCTCGAGACTAGAGAATACTTTTGTATTTTATAGTCTGCCCGCAAATAAAGAAGAAGACGCTTTTAACTACAAAATATTTTTACACGAGCTAGCTATGGGCTTCGGATTGCGTGAAGAAATGCGAAGCATTATGGCGGAGTCTGGGTCAGCTCCAGCACGCCCTGAAGGGCCAAACTGCGCGCCTACGGTAGATATTGCCAAAGATTGGTGGGGTGATTTTGTGCGCCGGGCTGACAGTACTCTCGTCTTTAGCCGGGCAAAAAATGATGTTGGATTTTATTTTGGTTGCGCCGGTAACCAAGATTACATCCGTCCAACTCAAAAATCCCTGATGAATATCCAAGATTTTCCAGATGCAGAGACCTATGGACCGGTTTCAGAAGATTATTTGAAAAAAGTTTTACAATATTGCTTCTCAGGCAAAATATATGACAAAAAAACTGATTCAATATTCTTTGAACAATATAAAGAGTTCAAGGCTTGTTTAGGAGAAGAACAAACCTCTCTTTCTGACTCTATTTAAGCTTGCTTTTGAGTTCGGGGGCTTGCTCTACGGCCATGACCTCAAACCTTATTTGCCCAATTTCTTGTCCGCTTTCCGTTTTAACTTGAACTCTCCATTTCCCGGCTCGAATATTGTGACGTACGGAATATGTACGGAATCCTCCGTCCCGCCCGCCCCGGACAGCCAAGCCCACTGATTGATTTTTTGCCGAGAAAGAAAACTTCTTTGTAAGATTAGATACGGTAATGGAATTAGTATTCATAAACTATATTTTAGCACTTTTGATTCATTTTTCATTTATAGCCATTTTAGTTAGTTATACTAAGCAGACTTTCTTTTCTCTAAACATGAGTTTACTTTTCATACACGATAGCAGTTCTCGCTTTTCCTTTATAGAGCTTGGAATGAGTATGACTGAGACGCCTCAATTTGCTATACTGAAAGTCGTCAAGAAACGCTTGTGGGATCTCACAGGCTAAGGTTCTAGACTGAGTCAGTCAGCCAATTTTCGAATCATAAATATTTTTATGCCTTCAAAAGCACAGTTTGTAAAAACAAGAGATAAGTTAGAAATATATACCGAATCATTCGGCAATCCACAAAACTCGGCGATTCTATTGATAATGGGTGCAATGAATCAGGGTATTTTTTGGTATGACTCCTTTTGCGAAGAATTGGTAAATACTGGATTTTTTGTAATCAGATATGACCATAGAGATACAGGTTTTTCTTCTGTAATAGATTTTAAAAACAACCAGTACAATCTAGATGATTTAACGAATGATGCTATTGATATTTTAAATGCATATAAAATTTCAAAAGCTAATATTGTGGGTGTATCGATGGGTGGTTACATTGGGCAATTATTAGCTATTAATTATCCGGATAGGGTTGAATCACTAACTTTGATTTCGACAACAGCTGATCATAGACCATACATGGATGTAACTATGGATAATTTTTCCAATAAATACGAACTTTCATACCCATCAGAAAAATTTATTAAATACATAGAAAGTAGTAAAAATAATCCACCTAAAACAGAAGAGGAATTTAAAAATGCTCAAGTGGAAGGTTGGAAAATATTTTTTGGAAAAGAATTACTTGAAGAAGATTTAAAAGAATTGATTAAGTTGATAGATTTATCAAACAAAAGAAATAAAAATAAGGTTTCACCATTTAATCACGGTCTCGCTGTCGCAAATTCCAAAGACAGATTGGAGATTGTTAAAAATATAAAAGCCCCTACTCTTATCATTCATGGAGAAAATGATGTTTGTTTCCTGGTAGACCATAGCAAATATTTAAACAGTCAGATATCTAATTCAAGATTGGAGATTATAAAAGACATGGGACACATGTTTTCTCTGGGTGAATCAATAAAAATTGTTAAATATATTGAAGATTTTATTTTAATACCAAATTGTCCACAATGAATTTAAGAAAATTCCGTGTAATATTAATATTATAAAAACGACTAAATAACTATGAAAAGCAATTTTAAAATAATCGTCTTAGTATTTATAATTATCGTAATAGCTATTTTTGTATATTTAATAAACAGCAGAGATGTGGTGGAAGAACTTCCTCTAGCGGGCACAGAGACTTCAATAAAAGGATGCTATGTTGCCCATCTTGAGAAAGATATTTATACCCTGGTTATACAGTCAGAGAAAGATGGAGCCGTCACTGGCGCCCTGGCCTACAATAATTACCAAAAGGATAGCTCTTCTGGAAGCTTTACAGGAACTTTCAAAGATAATATCCTCCTTGGGATTTACTCTTTCGACTCAGAAGGAATGCATTCTAATAGTCAGGTAATATTTAAAAAAGTTGGAGACAGCTTCATGCAAGGTTTCGGCACAGTAAAAGTAGTTGGTGATACATCATCTATCGACCCTATTTCTTCTGTAGAATACAACCCAAAATCAACATTTATAAAATCAGAGAATTGCCTAGAGAAAATTACCGACTCAAATAATATTCTGACTTTCGACTACAATCCATTCTTTAAATATGTAGAAGGAAATAACTCCCCTTCTTTTGACTGGAGGTTAGACTCCAGGGAGCCAGGTGCAATTTTAGCAAGTGTTATCATCCCACGAACATATCTCCCTGGTACCAATTTCTCTGATGCGAAGCTTACCGTGGGTAGAGCAACGACCCCGAGTGCCATAAAGGGTTGCTCTACAGATGTGGTAAATGGTGAAGCGAAGATTGGTGAAGTCCAAATCAGTGACTATCCTTTTACTAAATTTTCTTCGAATGGGGCAGCGGCGGGTAACTTCTATGAGACCACTAGCTACCGAGGCATAGTGGACGGAGATTGTTATGCTGTGGAATATACCATCCATTCAACCAACATCAACAATTATTCTCCAGATCAAAATATAAAGGAATTCAACAAAACATTCATACAAGATGAACTTGAGAAAATAATTCAGAGTTTGAAATTCCTAATAAATAGTGACTAGAAATATTTTTATCTCCACTCTTTAGCTACTTTCCACTTTATGCCAAGAGCAGCACCTAGAGATATAGCTACGGAGACACATCCTGCAAGCCAGCCGATGAAAGGTATCAAGCAAAGTAAGAAATAAACTACAGTGCCGAGTAGTATGGTTTTCCAATTGACTACATACCCTGACCCCTTAGATATCCATTTGTAAACTAGAGCTCCGAGGAAAATAGGGGTGATTATGGAAGCAAAAACTAATAACATTGCGAAAGAAAGAAATCCAATTATCCCGAGAGGAATTCCTACGACAGTAATGAGAAGAAAAACAGAAAATACTGGAAGGACTATGAGAGTAACGACACCTCGCCCGAGCTCTTTGAGAGGATTTTCTGTAGCTTTTTCTACAAGCTCTCTGCTGTATCTCTTGAAACCAAGCCCAATGAGAAGAGCGGTGAAAAACAACATCAAGAATTTAGCCACGAATACGAAAGTAAAGAACCCAATTACTCCTGCAGTTATGCCTCTATTGGTCTTGTCGCGTCCAGACAATTGAGTGAAAACTGTATCTCCACGAACCCTGCCTCCCTCTTCAATAATGACCGGCTTTGCTCCTTTATATTTAAGATTACCTATGATATCTGCATTTGGCCCTAGGGTTAACTTTTCAGCTCTGATGTTCGCATCTCCTCCGATGGGTGCATTGATATAAACTTCTCCCCCAGCAATTTTTGCATTTCCTTTAACTTCAGAATCTACCCTCACTGCCCCGCCGGCTATGGCTGCATCGCCACCTATTAATTTACCAGATAGAATTATTTGCCCTCCACCAATAAGAGCATCTCCCATAACATTGCCGCTTACAATGATATTACCACCACCTATGCGTGCATCTCCTCTAACTTGGTTTGAAACTGTAATATTCCCACCTACGACAAACAAATCCCCAGTAACTGGCCCAGACACTAATGCAGTACCACCAGCAACTAGAAGATCTTCCCCTGCTGCTCCAGCACTAACGACACTCCCACCTGCCATGTATAAATTCTCTTCTGCTTTTTCTCCAGAAGAAAAAGATGGCTGCTGTCCTGCCTTAAATTCTGCAGCAAAGACCAAAACCGGAAACACCAATAAAATAAGCACAAAAATTTTGTTTAAGTTTTTCATATGCATACATTATACAACGCATTTTTGTACATGCAAGAATATGTTATAGTTAATAAATATGAAAAAACCTTTATTATTTGCATCGGGAGCAGCGCTATATATTATTGTTATCGTTAACGTCACACAAGCTTTATCATTTCTCTTAAAGAACCAAAATGAAACGATTATCATCCCTATGACTATGCTGAGTCTGTTTGTGTTGTCAGCTGCTGTGATGGGATTTTTATTTTTATCTGAACCTCTTTCGCTACTTATGGAAAACAAGAAACAAGAAGCCATCATCTTCTTTGCTAAGATTGTCGGATTTTTCGCTTGCTTCGTCGTTATCTTTGCCGTCTTACTTTTTCTTAATAAAATATGAACGAAGAAAACGAAATCCAGATTAAATGTCGGGCTGTTATCCTACATGAAGGAAAATTGTTAACAGTTAAGCATCCGCATGACAAGAGCTTCGCAGCACTTCCGGGTGGACATTTAGAATATGGAGAAGATGTAAAAGAATGCTTGATAAGAGAAATAATAGAAGAGCTTGGGGTTAAGCCAGACGTAGGTAGACTGTTTTATATCAATACTTATCTACAGAGCGACAACAAACAATACATTGAATTTTTCTTTGAGGTAAAGAACGGCATGGATTATTTAAACATTGAAAAACTTCCCCGCTCACACGCACACGAAATTGCTGAAATAGTATGGGTAAGCCCAGATGATGATATCCGAATCCTGCCAAAAAGTTTAGGTGATGACTTCAAGGCTGGAAAAATAATCTCCAACGAGGTTAGATATATAAAAGGTTAATTAATTTTGATATTAAATACTTAACAAAAACAACCAACAGCTGGTTGTTTTTTTTGATGTTTTGCATTAAACCACACATTAAGTTGTCATTAAAATACACCCATAACGTCAGGTATCTATACGAGAAGGTGGTCGGTTATTTCTCGATTAAAAATAACATTAAAAAATTAACAAAAAAATTATGAAAAAAATCTTAAACTTAATTAAAAAATCAACTGCTGTATTTATGCTTTTAGCATTTTCAGTATCAACATTCGGAAATGGAGCAATGAATATTGCACATGCAGTAGCAACCCCAAACTGGGATGTTACTGGTAGTTATGTAATAAATATGGAATATCAAGGTACACAATACCCTCATGATCTTTCATTAGTTCAAGACAATGTCGGCAACTTAACCGGAAACGGTGGTAGCCCTGCTGGAGGTAATGTCTATACTTACGACTTAACCTCTGGATTAGTAGATGGAGATACAATTGACTTCTTGGCCAGCTACACAGCTACCCCAGATGCAGTCACTCCACAAACAATTATGCATGTCATGGGTACAATTGCCGAAGATGGCACAATTTCCGGGACATGGACAGACAATTATCAGGGTGGTGAACGATCTGGTGCTGTATCGACCGTTAGTGGTAATGCAGTCTCAGTCGGATCTATGGATGCTGAAGACTTTGGAGTCATGGATTCAAGCGGAGTAAAAGGTTACACTGCTGGATTTGGATTAAATGATGCAACATTTGCAGGAGCTACTTCTGTAGTTATTAAATTATACTCAGATGCTACTCTATTGCAGACAAACACTCTTAGTGGTCCAAACGCAGCTTTAATAATTGGAGACCAAATCTCATCACCATTTGATGTTTTTGGAACTTTTGATTATGCAGCTGACGGATACTGGGTAAATGTTCGAGGTGCTGAATACGGCCAAACCTTAATCCCAACAAAAGTTACAGCAACTGCTACTCTAGAAAATGGCAAGGTTGTTACAGCAGAAAATACGAACTTAACTGGAGATCCAGAAACAATCTTCCCAGCAAGTGGAAACGTTACTACGAATGCAGCAACTGCTATAACATCTTCAGACGCAACCTTAAATGGTATGAATAATGAAAACGCAGCTATTGGTCATTCATTTTGGGCTTCATTAAGTCCATTTAGTACCGAAAGTCCTACACTTCCTAGTGGAGTTTACTCAACACCTGACCTTGGAGCTATTAACGCTGATACATCTTTCTCAGCATCTCTTTCTTCAGTCTCAGGTCTTCCTGCAATCACAGAAAACACTACTTACTACTTTGCTGCCTGGACTAATGTCGATGGCACTTGGTATCCTGGTGCAGTCTTAAGCTTCAATACAGGAGATAACACTATTGGTGGTGAAGTAATTCCTGGTAATGGAGAACTCGAAGTTACATCAGTTGAAACTATTGATTCTTCAGCTACAGCAAATGGAACATTCGAAGACGGATGGGAATATGTGTTCAACATTACTGTGCCTACAGATGAAACTCACTTAGCAATGAAATTTGCTGATTGGGCAAAAACTGGAGGTGGTGGTACTATCGCAGCAGCAAACAATATCAGAATTTCTTCTCCACAGGCAGACAATGCTGGAGCAACAGTTCTAATTACTGCAGCAAATACGTACTCTTCTCCTACACTAAACATGATTACTGACCTTAATCCTTCTATGGATGGAATTCAAGTGAAGGTTACAGTTGAAACATCTATCCCTGTAGGTTCTGCAACTGGAGCTTATACTACAAGTTACGGCGTATTAACAAATTAAATAAGTAATTATGAAACACAACATATTATTAAAATCATTCCTTGTGCTCACGTTGATCTTTACTCTATCTTCACACGCGTATGCATCAGAAGTAACGGGTACTTTATCTTCGTCAAACACAGGAAATGAAAATAGTACGAGTGGCTCTATGTCTGGAACAGTTTCATCTCCTCCATCAGAAAGTGGTGGAGGTGATGGTTCTTCCAGCAGTAGTGGAAGCAGAAGAAGCACGGGTACTGTACTTGGTGCATCAACAGAACCCACAAATGCCACTACAACAAATTACTTTTCTAACGATGGCACAGCGTTCGTACCTTCATCTCGTAGTCTGGCAATTAGCCCCGGAACAGATGAGGCAACAGACGACTCAGCCATGATCACCAATAATGAAGACGTATTAGGTGCTGAAACTGCAGAAGCTGCTTCGCCGACACAAGTTGCGGCAGCTGGAGTAGGCTTGGGCAACTTGAGCGGTATGGCTTGGTTTTGGATTATTCTTCTAATTTTACTTCTTCTCGCAGTTATAATTTATGTTTATACTCGTCAAGGAAAAAGTAGAACACGAATTCCATAACTTAAATTAGCCGTCAAACAAAAAACCCGCAAAAGCGGGTTTTTTGTTTGACTACTTTTTTATTTTTTATACAAACCTTTAAGTAATTCTGTCCCTCTATGTATCTGCACAGCAATGGTATTTTTCAACTGACCAGTAATCTCTGACATCTCATCTAGGGTTAATTCATCTAAATATCGCATTCGCATAACTTTCTGATATTTGGGCGGAAGACAATCAATCAAAAGAATGGCTTCTCTTCCGTCAAGTTTAGATATTGTCCTCTTAGAGTCATCAATACTCGGCTCAAAACCCTTGGTTAGAAGAGTGTCTAAACTAACTGTCTTGTGTTTCCTGTACTCATCCACTATTAAATTGTTAAGTATATGATACAAGAATGCTTTCATGGTTTCTATTTTCCCTCCCTTTACTAAATAATTCCAAGTTTTTAAGAAAGTATTCTGCACTAGGTCTTCGGCGAGAGTACCATCACTTACTTTATAATATGCTCGCCTTTTGAGATCATTTGCATAACTCCCATGGGCTTCTGTTAATAACATCTTAAGTTGTATTTCTTGTTGTATTGTCATTTTATTGTATGGTTACTAATAATTTTAATTAGATATTTAATCTAATTTTAATATTATAGGAAGATGCCCACAATAAGTCAACAAGAAATAACCCTTATTTGGGGATAAAATGTGTATAACTTTAATATAATTTTAATATTGGTATTTACTGAGTTAAATAACCTTTATTGGCAAGGTTACACTGAAAATACTACCCTTAGATTTTGTGCTTTTAAGTTCAACACTTCCCTTGTGTGTCTCCGCTACCCATTTGACAATAGCAAGTCCTAACCCAGTTCTATTACCGTCAGAATTATGAGATTTATCACCCCGATAAAATCTTTCAAAGACATGCTTAATGTCCTCTTTTGATACTCCGACACCATTATCTTCCACGCTTATTTTGACAAAACCTTTTGAGACTTTAGCCGACACAGTGGTACGCCCGTTTTGATGACCATAAGTAATAGAATTTTTAATAAGATTCATAAACATTTTTTCAAGATAATCTTCATTTCCAGGAATTTTTATTGAAGGAATGTTCTTAATAAAAATAGAAATGTTTTTAGGACTAGCAAGAGTAGCACATCTGTTTACTACGCTCTTAATGAGGGATTTGAGATCAATCTTATGGTAAATAATAGCATCTGTCTGCCCACGTCCTCCTTGCGAAGTTAGAAGAGCCAGGTCTGATACTATGTCTGAAAGCCGATTTACTTCTTCATCAACAGACACCAGTATTTCTTTATTAAATTTAGTATCAGAGTTTTTAATCCTTCTCACCAAGTCAATGTTCCCTTTTATTATCGCAAGCGGAGTTCGTATTTCGTGAGTCGCGTTGGCTATAAAATCATTTTTTAATTTTTCTTGAGAAAGTAGAACCTCTACTGTTTTTTGTTTTTCTGCTAAAACAAGGGCTTTTTGTTCATTTTCATTCATCCAATTTATTGTAATAGCTTGAGCTATCGTATTCCCTGCTGTATTAGAAAAAACTATTTCTCCTGCCGAAAAATCATGTTTTTGTTTATAACATAAAATTATTTCTCCATAAACACGATCTCCGTAATGTATGGGAATAATAATGTAACTTTTTAATAATCTCCAAAAAATTGACTCGTAATTTTCTTTTTTTACATTACTATCAAACCATAATTTCCCACCTACTGTCTTCTTCTTTGTTTTTTTTCTATCAGGAAGAGTAGGAACACCAGGGGTATTTAAACTCTTGTATACAAGCCTGTATTGATCAGCATCATTGAATTTTCCCCAAGCAAAACCAAAATCTGCCTCAAAAATATCAATGCATTGATCAGTAAATTTTTTAACAATAGAAATATTACTCTCTTCGGCCATTGCGTAAAGAGTGGTTTTATTAAAATCCTCTAATTTTTTTGAAGCTACTGTTTTAGTCATTTTATATACTTTAGCACAAGGGGAATTTCTTCACGAAAAACAAATGGCATAAATACCTCAATGTTATCATGTTTAAGTAATAACTCTTTAGATATTTTTTGAAAACCTCCTCCAGGAATTCCTGATTCTTTTATTATTTTTTGAAAATTAACAGGTGATTTGTAAATATATACTGAACGTATAAAATTATTAATCTTTAGTCCTAAATTTTTTTCTTTATCCTCTAACCCTCTAAGCTTACCCAGGAGAATTAAGTCTGATGTTGCTATAGAAATACCGGTTTCTTCTTCCATTTCTCGAACTGCAGCTTCTAAATAATCCTCTCCCTGGTTAACGTGCCCACCAGCAGTAGCGTCAAGTAACCCAGCAGACCTGGCGTGTAACCCTCTTTTCTGGAAAATAATATTGAAATCCTTATCAAACATCCACACGTGAACTTCGCGGTGAAGCAAGCCCAGTCGATGAACTTCGGTTCGCGTTTGAGCACCGACAACCTCATCATCTTCGGTTACTACCTCGAGTAGTCTTTTGTTTTCGTAATCTAAATTTGTCATACCTTGTTTCAGTTTTCGCTCTTTTGAGCTCATCAGCGGGGACACACATCCCTGTAACTGCGATCCTCAACGAACCGCAGTCTGGTTCGTTGGGATCATTGCCGGACGAAGCCCGGCGATTACTTCGAGTTGACGGACACATTCCTCAATTGTGCCGTCGTTGTAGATGACGTGATCGTAGAGGACACCGAAGTCGTCACCGAAGTGGTCGACGTTCTTGGCCCACTTGGAGCCAAAATCGATGTTCTCTTTGCGGCACCTCTTGTAGAGCCGTTTGCGCATCTTTTCGGTGTCAGTCATAGTGATAAAGACTGTCACCATGCTGAGACTGTTGGGAAGTCTACGCACTGCCGTGCGGAAGACGTCCCAATGCTTCTTAATCTCAGGAGAAGCGTATCCGGACGTGAACAAAACAACATCCACGTAAGGAGACGCTTCCAGCGCTGGCCAGAGCCTCGGGTTCGGAATACCGGTCAGGTAGGGTTTCTTGCGCACTGAAACCCTGTGACTGGTCGAGAACCAGATGTCGTTACCAGGGTCAAACGCGTCAGGAGGGCGTTGTCCTTCCTCATAAACTACATCGAGTTCTCTTTTCCCGCTCGTAAGACGCCACTCGTATTCCTCCAAGCTCACAAACTCATACTCGGTATTGCGCCGTTCGCGCTTACGAGGAGGCCGAGTGGTTACTCTGGGTATCCACAAAACCCGGTTACGCTCCGAGAGAAGCTGGAGCACGGTGCTCTTACCCACTCCCGAAAACCCGTTTACTGACAAAATTATACTCATATCCCCTCCTTTAGGGATTTTGTTAAATCCCATAGTGAAGGGACAGTTGTTAATGTTCACTTCTTTCACTCTCTTAATACCACAAAAACACCTTTTTTGCAAGGTTAAAATGTAATTAAATATTTATTCTTTCAAAACAAATCCGACTCCGCGAACTGTATGTATTAGAGATTTATTTTTAGCGCCATCAACTTTTGTACGCAAATATCGTATATGCACGTTAAGCTCGTTGTTTGTTTCTTTAAATGCAGGACCCCAGGCATGATCTATGAGTTTACGCCTACTGATAGCCTCTCCTTGATTAGAAATAAGTGTGTCTAGAAGTTTATATTCTTTGGGAGTAAGTGGAAGTATTTTCCCCGCACGGGTCACTTCGTGTTTCTTTTTATCCATTATCAAATCCCCTACTTTAACTATATTGGCATCAGTTATCTTTGGTCGACGCAAAACTGCTCGTACTCGTGCGAAAAGTTCCGTTAATCCGAATGGCTTTACTAAATAATCATCCGCACCCACATCAAGTCCGTTGACCTTATCTTCTGTGCTGCCTCGTGCAGTAAGCATAATTATAGGAGTATGGATGTGGTGTTCACGAAGCTCTTTACATACAGCAAAACCATCTTTTTTGGGCAACATTATATCAAGCAAAATCAAGGCATAATTATTCTTAAGTGCTTTCTTTAAACCCTCTTCTCCGTCATAAGCCACATCCGTAGAAAAACGTTCGCTTTTAAGCGCCTTTTTTAATATGTCTACCAACTTCTTTTCATCTTCCACAATTAAAATTGACATATCTTATATATACCATTAAATATAACGTTTTGCAACGAACATTAAATATATATTAACATATTACACAAGTTTATCCACAATTTTCAACCATTAGAATAAAAAACTGTAATAACTACTTTTCAAAAACGGCTTTACAATAGATGAAAAAAACAAAAATGAAGACTGAAAAAGGCATAAGGCTGAACGGGCAGCTTTATATTAATAAACTTGGGGAAGAGGGTTGGACATACATTAAAACCGTAGTAGATATTGTACGAGAACCAATTTTAATTCTAGATCAGGATCTACGCGTAGTAGCTGCCAATGAACCTTTTTATACAACATTTAAGGTAGAGACAAAAGATACAGAAAATAAAATTTTGTATGAATTAGGTAATGGACAATGGAACATCCCTGAATTACGAAAGTTATTAGAAGATATTTTACCAAAAAATACTTATTTTAAGGGATTTGAGGTTACGCAAGATTTCCCAGGAATTGGACGCAAGATAATGATCTTAAATGGCAGGCAAATTTATTTAAAAGAGGTTTCTGCGGCACAACTATACCCACCCATCATTCTCCTTGCGATAGAAGATATTACAGACATGATGGATGTAGCAGATATGCTTGCCCGGCACACAAACGAATTTGAGGAAAAAATGGCAGAAAAAACAGGGCAACTAGAAATTCGCATTAAAGAACTAGAAAAGGAGATAGCGATGCTAATTAGTAGAATAAAAATTTAATTTTTGTTTCCCTTATTTAATACACGCTTTAATGAACGCAGTAAATAGCGGATGTGGCGCAAGCGGACGGCTAAGAAATTCTGGATGAAACTGTGTGCCTAGATAAAACGGATGCACGTTTTTGGGAAGTTCAGCTATTTCCATCAAAATTCCATCGGGAGATCTGCCGGAAAATACCAATCCTGCATTTTCGAGCTGTTCAATGTATTTCGGATTGACTTCATAGCGATGACGGTGACGCTCGGAGATTTCAGCCTGTCCATAGCTCACGCGAGCAATACTACCCTCTTTGAGTAGTGCCTTATAAGCCCCCAAGCGCATACTAGCTCCGTAATTTTTATTTTTAATCTTATCTACTTGGTCGGCCATAGTAGCGATAACTGGGTGAATAGTATTGGCATCCATTTCTGTGGAGTTGGCTTCCCGAAGTCCTAAGACATTACGGGCATAAGAAATAGTCAGGATCTGCATTCCAAGACATAAACCGAAATATGGAATTTTCTTCTTGCGTGCATAATCCGCGGCCAGAATCATACCCTCTGTGCCTCTCTTACCGAATCCTCCAGGAACGATGATACCATCTAGGCCGTCGAGCTCTTTTAACTTATCTTTGTCGTTTTCAAATTTTTCAGTATCAATCCAGACAATGTTGGGTTTATAATTTTGAGCCCAGGTGGCATGATTGATAGATTCAATGACTGAAATATAAGTATCTTTACAGGACTTGAAATTAAAATATTTTCCAACAATCCCGATACGCACTTCCTTTTTAATTTTTTTAATCTTATTCGCAAGGGTTGTCCATTCGGCTAGATCTTTATGTCGTGCTGGTAAGCCCATGGTCTTGAGTAACGTGGCACCAAAGTTTTCTTTTTCAAAATTTACTGGTACGTCATATATAGAGTAGACGTCTGGAGCAGAGATTATTCTTTCAATAGGCAAACTGCAGACGTTGCTAATGGTACGTTTAATGTCAGGAGTCGCTGGCTGATCAGCGCGACAAATCACAAAGTCTGGATTTAGTCCGACAGAGAAGAGGTCGGTGATAGCGTGCTGAGTCGGTTTAGACTTTTGCTCTCCAAGTAGTGACGGCGTCGGCAGATAACTTATGAGAACAATTAAAACATCCGCTGGATTTTTAGACTTCATCATTCTCGCTGCTTCCAAAAATGGCAGAAGCTGGTATTCCCCTACTGTACCGCCGTATTCTATTATTACCACTTCGGAATTATTTTTATCTTTGCAGGCTTTAATGCGTCTGATTATTTCCTTAGGAATATCTGGGTAAACTTCCACATCTTCGCCTTCGTATTCTAAATTGCGTTCACGCTTAATAACTTCGGCATATATTTGCCCTGTGGTTAAGTAATTTTCGCGAGTACTAGTTTGGTTGGTAAATCTTTCGTAATTCCCGAGGTCTTGGTCAGCCTCAATACCATCTTCACCGACGAAAACTTCTCCGTGTTCGGCAGGGCGAATAGTACCAGCATCTATATTCACATACATATCTGCCTTTACGTTCGTGACTCTATAACCACGAGACTGAAGTATCTTTCCGATAGAAGAGGCTGCAATTCCTTTGCCTACTGAAGACATAACCCCTCCCACTACAAAAATATACTTTGTCTCTTTTTTGCTCATTTATTTTATCTATTTAAATATTTTCTAGCTGCTAAGAAGCTGGAAATAATCCCTAAGATTATACCTGATAATAGAAGTATTGCAAAAATTGTAAGGAGGTTTGAAACATAATAACCATACATGTCAATTCCTAGAAAATCAGTCATATTCTTGCCTAGCCATGCTGTTGCCGGCCAAAACAAGGCAAGGGTAATCAATGTAGCTACTGTGCCATAAATTGCCCCTTCTATCATAAATGGCCCACGCACATGCATCTTAGAAGCTCCAACGAGCCGCATTACCCCTATCTCTTCTTTTGATATAAAAATAGTCAGACGAATAGTGTTGAAAGTGATGATAATAGATATAATAACCATAAGTAAAGTAATCAGGAAACCTAATTTCTGCGCTCCGGAAATAATGGTATTTAATCTATCTATAACTAATTTATTTTTATAATAATTAACATGATCAACGATAGAAGCAGAGCCAAGCACGAGGGCATTGTCGGACTTCATAAAGTTCGCGATACTTTCATACTGCCCAACTTCTTTAGCTTTCACATTCAAATACCCCCCGAGTGGATTTTCTTTTATCTCATCTAAGGCTTGAATCGTCGGATAGTCATTGGAGTGTCGTTCACGAAAAAGCTTTAAAGCTTCTTCGGCGCTGGTATAAGACACCGCAGAAATCTCTGGTAACTTTTCTAACGAGGACTTCAGGGCTATAATCTTATCTTCGCTCGCCCCGACGGTGAAGTAAATTTTCACATCCACTTTATCTTTAATTTGAGTGAGAGAAAAATGCAAGACAGCTTGAAGCAGAATAATCATTGTAATCACCGAAAGTGTAATAGTCACCACTAGTACCGCCGCCCAAGAAACGAGTCCATTTCTTTTAAAATTTATAAATCCTGATTTTATTATTCTTTTTAGGGTAACGATGGTCATTATTTTAGTATAACATACCTACTTATGATGCTTAGTGTCTCGTATTACCTTTCCATTTTCCATAGTAATCACTCTTTTATTAATGGACTCTATCACTCCACGATTGTGCGTCGTTAGAATTACTGTAGTACCAAGATCATTTATTTTCTTTAAAATTTGGACTATTTCGTGAGTGTTCACTGGGTCTAAGTTCCCTGTCGGCTCATCGGCAATTATAAGCTCGGGTTGATTGATGATAGCTCTCGCTATAGCCAAGCGCTGTTGCTCCCCGCCAGACATCTGTCCTGGAAAGTGTGTTGACCTGTGGCTTAAATCAACAAGTTCTAAGACATGAGGAACGTCGCTTCGGATTTCTTCTTCTGTTTTACCCACAGCTTCCATAGCGAAAGCTATATTTTCATAAGCAGTTTTATTAGAAAGTAATTTGAAATCTTGGAAAACAACTCCAATGCGCCTACGTAATTTAGTTAGATCTTTGTTTTTTAATTTACTAACATTAATAGACTCGAAGAATACCGTTCCGTCCGAAGGATTTTCTTCTGCCATAATCATCCTGGTTAGAGTCGTTTTCCCTGCACCTGAATGCCCTACTATGGAAACAAACTCCCCCCCCTCAATAGTAAAGGTAACATCTTCGAGAGCTGTCGCATCTCTATAAATTTTTGAAACATTATTAAAATAGATCACTTTCTTATACTATCATAAATCCCTCTCTGCTTCAATGAAAAGGTTCAATTCACCCCCTAAAACTGCATCGACATTCGATGTTTCTACTCCTGTCCTGTGGTCTTTAACCATTTTATATGGATGTAGCACATAAGACCGTATCTGACTCCCCCATTCTATTTCTGTATTCTTAGTAACTTGCATACTTTCTTCAACACTCTTCTTTTCTTCTTCGGCTTTTTTGAAAATCTTAGCGCGAAGAATGGATAGGGCCAATTCTCGATTTTGTTCCTGGGATCTTTCAGTAGAAACATGCACCGCAATACTTGTAGGAACATGAACAATACGAACAGAAGTCTCTCTTTTGTTCACATTCTGGCCACCAGGTCCACTTGAACGAGCAAACTCTATTTTTAAATCGTCTGGTTTTAAAACAACATCTTTTTCTTCCATTTTGGAAAACTTGGGTAGAACTTCTACTAATGAAAAGGAGGTATGGCGAAGCTTTTTCGCATTAAATGGTGAGATTCGAACCAGGCGATGTACTCCAGATTCATTTTTTAATTTTCCATACGCATTTTTCCCAGAAACTTCTACGGTGATAAACCGGTACCCCCCATGGTCATTCTTGTGTTCGTTAACAAGAGACATGACCCATTTTTCATTTTTCGCATATTTGGCATACATTTGAAAAAGTATGGCAGAGAAGTCCTCCGCATCGTCTCCTCCCGCTCCCGAAATTATAGATACAATTGCATTACCTCTGTCGTATTTACCCAAGCCTTCTTTTTTAGACTTTAATTCTGCAAGTTCCTTAAGAATGCTTTGGGCCTTTATTTTGTCACTCCAAAAATCTGGGCTTTGTACCACGGTTTCTAGTTTGGCTATTTCGATTTCTACTTCATTGGTGTCATTTTTCATAAAAAATACTTTCCCTGTGCACACAACTTACTTTATCAAAAATCACAGTTATTTGCTATACTTATAGATATGGAACTACACCGACAGATAAATAAAAATTATATACACCACCAGAAATCTTCTATTGCTAATGTTTTGAAAGAAGTAGTTTTTGGAATAGAAGACGGGATGGTTTCGACTCTTGGCTCAATCACGGGTATCGCCATTGGAAGCAACAATCACTCAATTGTTATTTTGGCAGGCATAGTAATTATCTCTGTAGAATCTATCTCTATGGGAATAGGATCTTATCTTTCGAATATTTCTCATGAGGAAATGAATAAAAGAAAAATTGAAGAGGAAAAAGAAGAATTGCGAGATTTCCCTGAAGAAGAAAAGGAGGAGTTATATCAAATGTATTTAGTAAACGGTTGGCCTAAGGACCTAGCTAGGGAAATGTCAGAAGCAGCTTCGAAAAATGAAACTCTAATCCTACAGGAAATGACCATGCATGAACTAAATATTCCTGGTGATCAGGAATCTATCTCAATAAAAGGAGGTGTTTTTATGTTTTTCTCATATATCCTTGGTGGGGTTATCCCACTGTTGCCATATTTCATTCTAAGCACTAAAGACGCCATAGCAACATCTATTGTAATTACCTTAATTGGGCTATTTGCCCTTGGGATGGGCACGGCAAAATTCACGAAGCAACCCCTATTAAAAGCGAGTTTCCGAGTACTTATTCTGGGTGGAATAGCGCTGGCTGTTGGACTTGTCGCAGGTATACTACTAGGACAATAAATTTGAGCCGCTGGGATGACTTGCACATCCGACCCACGAATTACGAATTCGTTGCTCTACTACCTGAGCTACAGCGGCATATTTTTTGCTAACAAACGTCCTTCTTTAACTCTTTTACTTAGAGATCTATTTTGTCGACCATTCCCCCTATTAGATCCAGAATATGTTGGGGTCAGTGAATCACAGTTAGGGCAAATTAATCTTAAATTATTTTCCACATTGTTTCTCCAATTACCATCAACATGATCGGCAACAAGTGGAACCAATCCAGTTTTTTTATTAACTTCTGACCATCCACATAAGCAACATTTATTACCGTACTTTTCACGTAAATAAATTTTTACAGAAGTAGAAACAATACCTAAGCTTTGTAGTCCGTTTACTTTGCCTTCCTTCCATTTTTTTAAATAACGATCACGCTGGTAAGCAATTTGACATTTATTACTACAATATTTATACCTAGCTCGCGCTGTTTCTTTTTTACACTTTAAACACTTTTCTCGAATCATCTTAGGTAATGACATAATCATATTGTATTAACTAATACTACCACTGTCAAATTTAAAAGTGGTTGCAAATTCCAATATTCGTTCTCTTTGATTGCTGAGCCGTTGATCGGGATTGAACCGATGACCTCGTCATTCGTTTACACCCCTATTTCACCACATCGGCTTATAAGAGGACTAGACTGTATCTTACGCATACCTTTCGGTGTAGCGTCCCTTGTCAGTCGTTCGGGCGAAATTTCTTTCGCCACGGTCTTGTCCTTTACAGGATATTAACCGTAATTCGGGATTCACAAACAAGTTTCCCTGCAAGTGGGCTATTAACGATAACCAATGACGTGCTCTACCAACTGAGCTACAACGGCAAAACGACTTTTCGACCTACCAAAACAGCTACAACGGCAACACTCAATCATACTAGTGCATTTTTACTTATTTTGCAAAAACCTTTACCTGATATATAAATAATTTACTTATTAAGTTCTTTCTCTGCTTGGTTGGCTAAGTCAATGATGACACCTATTTCTTCCATCGTCAGTTTTTAGGCTTTGTATCTAAAATAACCAACCTATTAACTGCTTCAATTCTTTTTTCTTCATCTACCCCCGTTGGCGCATTTTGCATCAATTAATAATACAATTTTTAATTGCGTCTGTAAATAAAAACACACAGAGGTTATCCCCATTTAACTTGAAAAGAGTTTTTAATTCAAGCGAGGAACTGCGGTTCATTATTTAAAAATATTATAATGAGAAGTAACAAAAATAAAAGCAATCGCTAAGACAAAAAATACCAGCACCCCAAAAGCAATTGCCTTGTTTGATCCAATTTTAGGCGCAAAATAAATAATAGTAATCATATACGGTATCCATGATACAATAGTTCCCCACAAAACAAACTTAGCATGTTGACTTACGGCAAATCCTCCTCCTAGGTGTCCTATAAAAATATAGGAAATGAGAGTAAAAACTGGAATAAGAGCCATAAAACCAGACAACGGACGAAAACCTCTCTCTTCAAGAAAGACTATCAAGGTAGTAAATAGCCCGCCACTTATGAAATAAATAATTAAATTTTTCATTTATAAATATTACCACAGTTCCCCGTCCACTACACCCGTGAACTTTATATGCTTATTTTATTGAGTTAAAACCTTTGCGCGAACTAGTGAACGGTGTTAGAACTGCTATTTTGCTGAATCATTTGAGTATTTTTTCTAAGAGAAAGGTATGAGATTTCTATAATTACAAAAGCTAACAAAACAATGGCGGTCATGGTCATAATCCCACCCGTCCATGCTAGTTCAGTTTTAGTTGAAGAAGATAATAAATAGACTATGTATAAAAATAAGATTACGGGTGGTAACGGCAAAGCAAAAGCGGCCCAGTGTTTGTCTTTTCTAAAAGCCAGAGCAATTATTATTGAGAGTACACCAACGATAAGCCAAAACACTGCTTCAGTAAAACCCTGTGATAATGAAATCCCGTAGTAATACTGATTACCAGTATCTTGAGTTGCGAGCCTTATTAAGTGCAATAAATTATTTACACCGCCATAAAAACCAATGAGCAAACCTAGGAGCACATTAATAATTATAAAAAATGTTTTCATATACCCAAATCATACCATAGTTCAAGTCCAATACACCCGTGAACTTTCTGTCCTTATTTTATTGAGTCAAAACCTTGGCGCGACTTAGTGGATGGTGTTAGAACTACTTTTCATCTTGTTTAAATTTTATTTCATTTCCTAATAAAGCGACCAGGTTAGGAGAGCGGCAATATCATATGCTGCCAAATGAATCATGAAGTTATATACATAGCCATTTCTTACCTTCAATAACATATAAGGAAATATAAACGAAGCTAATATCGCAAAGAAAGTGAAACCAAGGCCAATAATTGTATCCGCTTTGAATATTAGAAAAATGTGAATAGCTCCGAAAAATACAACAAAAAGTGTGATTATCTTCTTTAAGCTCATGCCAGATTGATACAATTTAGTCACCAAAATAGTGATTAGTAGTTGTTGCACGAATATTTCAAGTGGTTTTGCATAAATAAAGAAATTATTCATTAGTAAAAAGGAAATCCCACGACTCTCAAATGGCCATGCGGGTTGATCCACAAAATTGAGAATAAAATAAGAAGTAATCCCATGAAAAATAAGGGGGAGAACAACAAGAATAATAAACTCATGCCTGTGTGTTCTCTGTATAACTTCAGTAAATACTTTTTTGAAAAAGACCATAAGTGCTAGTGCCATGAGGGACAAAAATGACCCAATTAAGATGTATCTACTGTGAGTAAATATCAGGCTGGGAAATAAAGTAGTAACACTGAAAGCCAACACAAAAAAGAGTATCGGGGATGTGGTGTTGTTTTTAATTAAAGAAACCATTTTTTATACAATAAAATAAATCGGGGTTATTTATACCAAAATCATACCACAGTTCCCCGTCCACTACACCCGTGAAGTTTTTGTGCTTATTTTATTGAGTTAAAACCTTTGCGCGGGCTAGTGTATGACATTAGAACTGCTTTTGAAGAAAAAAACGATACCACAATCTATATCCCCCAACTAGTATAAAATATCGTCAGTATCGTAAATAGCTTACAAATTAAAAATACTTTGGAAAAACAGTTTTAAACTTTTCAGCTACCGCTAGAAGCCACGAAAAGTAGATTTCCCATTTTCCCTCATCTTCAAAGTTACCAGGATAAGAAAGTCTTATACGACTAGCTTTCTTCTCTGGAAGCTCCATCCATTCCAGACTTTCCGATAAATCAGATTGAATTTTATCCTTGTTTTCAAAGAAATGCTGAAAAAGCTCTTTGTTGTCGGGGATGTATATATCGCAAGTAAAAACTTCATCTCTAGTGTTCACTGTCAGTGCAATATGGCAATCACTATTACCGATACTTATATTAGTCCAATGTTGAGGATAACTTTTTTGAAACCGAAGAGTTGTTTTAGCCTGCTTGGCATAACTTTTGAAGGAATCCCAGAATTGTAGTTGTTTTATTTTAGTATCCGTAAGTTCAGCGCTTTCGGCAGAACTTTTCACTGCCTTGGCCCAATCGTTAGGTTTTGAAATGATTTCAAATTTTGGAGCTAATGGAGAGTCAGCAATTTGCCAAAGTTCAATCTTTAATAAATAAAACCCGATTTCTTCATTTGTATTTTCGTTTAACCAATCAATAGCTTGTCTATGCTCCTCTCTCACATCCTTTACTACCCATACAATAATTCTAGCATCGTAGCCAGAGGCATAGGTGATAATTTTACCTAAATGATCGTGATTAGTAACTTCCAATTGATTTTCAATAATGATCTTATGCCCTGTAGTTTCTTCTTCTGCTAAAATATCAACATTAAAACTTCCAACTTTTGCCTCAGTCTGTATTAGTTTAATATCAAACCCAATTTCATCACTCAAAAGCTTGAGATTTTCCTCTTGCGCTAGCCATTGTGTAAAATCATTAGCTTCGTGTCTCCATCCCTCTCTTAATTCAATTTTCTTTAGTTTGCCTAGATTCATATTTTTATTATACAACATAAATATAAACTTTTATATAGATTTAACGCTTATTTACTACTAAATTAATAACATCACTAACAGCTATTTTTTGTTCAGAAAAATCTTTCAATACTTGATCTAGTTGGGTATTTGTTTGAAAATAATCAAAACTCAAAACAGGTACAACTTTCCACTCATTTTTTTCAGCAACTCTTTGGAGCACCTGTTTATTAAATTCTTCAACTAGGTAATTTCTAAGATCGTTTAAATGCTTTCTATATCTTATTACTGTATAAACATCATAATATTGAGTTATATTTAATCCTGGACTGACAACATTTTTGAACGTTGTCATTAGTTTACTTTTTAAAAGGAGATTTTCTCTATTCTTGTTTTTGTATGTTTTGTATCTAGCTTTTTCCAACGCGATGGTATGGTTATCTGGTTCTAAAGAAGTCCTTTGTTGATTAATACCAAATTGCCAAAAATTTCTCAAAACTGGAACAAGTTTATATGTTCTTTGAACTGGAGATTTCCCATGAAAGGGATATTTGAAATAGATTACTTCTTCATCCTTAAATTTAAATTTTCTTTTATAGGTTTCATCTTCGCCGTATAATTTTTTGAATTGATGATCTGTGAAGTAAGAAATTAAACTATATTTTTGACGAAAGCCGCTACCGAAAAAAGACTTCCTTGTACTTGAAACATCTAGGGCATGAAAAGATGTAGGTAAAATATATTTCTTTTTACTAATCTCAACCTCTTGCCATTCTATTGCGCAAAAAGATTTTCCATATATGAGTAAGTTACGCAAGGACATAGAAAACATATCTGATAAATTATCCCTGCCTTCATATAGGCCTTCGGAGAATCTAGAATGTTTATCCAAAAAATATGACTCTAGAACTTCTTTTGTTTTGTCGTTTGGGTGACTAATGTGAAAATAGTCGTGTTCATGAGTGACATAACCAAGATGTCTGGGAGAAGGCACTTCTCGTGATGGAAAAATTGCATATTGAAAAGCATCTACCATGTTTCGCAATCCCTCTAGTCCATCATCCACAGCCTTAGTTAAAGCTGAATAACCTTTTATGTAATGTTTAAAATTATCAGTAAACCAAAGCCCTTTTTCTTCACTTCTTTTTTTTCTGGGTTTCATTTTCATACTACTTTTTCAAAAGCAATGCCGAGATTAGTTTTTTCATAATCTCTCTTTTTTCGACCCATTCAGCAAAAGTTTCTATTATCTTATCTTGATGAAACCCGATGTCGTGGCTTAATTCACGAATAAATTTACTTGGATGATCTGCGACTTCTTGTAGTCCTCCGTAAAAGCGCACATGATCGTAAGTTTTCGGAAGGTTGTCTATTTTTTGATGCATCTGGCCGAACCAATGATGATATCTATTTGTTTCTGTTTGTATTAATTTAATTTGTAAATTTAGGCCTCCAGCTTCTTTTGGCTTAGATAAAAGAGGTATGGTATTTGAAAGGAAGTTTTCTGGATAAGTTTTTTCAATTAAATCTACATATCGTATTAGAAAAGAATTATTTTCTTTGAACTGCGCTTGTAAGTAGATAAATCCACCAAGAATAATTATACTTCTGTATCTTTGATATGTGAGTTCTAGGTTAGTTAAATCTCTTTGAATTGTTGATATTAATATTTTGATTAACTCGTAAGAAAGGTTGTGGCAATCTTCCAGAAGTGCTGGAAAAATCATTCTTTCAAGCTGAAGCTGAAAATCCATTTCAACAACTATTTCCTTGGGAATAAACAAAAAGTATACACCCAATTCTTGAACTAATTTATACTGGCTTTCAGCAAGTTCACTTTTGTTTAAGTATAGTAATCTACTAAACCACTCCAGTCCTGCTCTTATGACAGTAGCAAACGCTTTATATTCTTTAGCCTTTAGTAAATCATTAAGAATAATTTTTTGTTGTTCCCAAAATACCTTCGTGTATTTTTCAAATTGATCACTCTCTTTTTTCTTAAGAGCCGGAACTATCTCATCAAGTAAGAGATTCTTCGGAGTTAAAATTTTCCCTTCTACATAATGTTCAACTTCGAGTCTGTCATAATAATCATTAATTTTTTCATAAAATTCCTTTGGGAAATTTGAATTCAGGGTATATTCTTTATTTTTTATTAGTCTACTATTTGCATCAACAAGTGAATCGATTTCTTTCTCGAAAGATTTGTAGTCATATCCATTTAAAATAACTTGAGTTGTAGCAAAAAATACATTTATATAAGAACTCACTACTTCTTTATTTTGAAGATCAAGTTTTGTATATAAATCAAAAAACAACTTTAGAGCTCTATCAAATATTACAATTTCTTGGTTTTCATACGCACCAAACACTGTCTTTTTGTAATGCCCATTTTTATCTTTTTCATAATCCCCAGCAAGAAGAGTTTGATATGTATTGATAATTTGCAAGGTAAACTTATTTTTCTCCTTGGTGTTTTCAATCTGCTCATTAAAATATTTTAGCCAATCAAAAATCTGGTCTTCCACCCAAGTGTAATTAGGCATTGGAGTATTTAACGGGCCGGAACCTTTTAATTCAAAATTGAGTTTTAGAATCAACCTTGTCGAATCGTCAGCTTTCATTTCTTTGTATTCTTGGGGAAACCACCACGATCTATCAGTATCTAAGTATTTTTTTCTTTGAAAATATAAAGATAAAATATCTCCCATTACAACAGGGGCATAAATTATATCGTTCCAATTTTCTGCTCTTTTAAGATCATCAAATAATGATCCGGTAATAGAAAGTAGCCTTGTTAATTTATCTCTTGATGCATAGATGATGCTGATACTATCAAAGCCATAATTATTTCTTTTGGTAGCTGTGTTTATGGCTTCTTTCGATTCTTGGAGAATTCTAGTAAAGATGCTCTTTGGCTTAAGAATTGTTAGATAGTGATTTTTAAAGATAATTATTCCGCATACAGATAAAGAAACAAGCACAACTGCGACAAAAAAAGTGGCAACTGGGTTGATACTAATAAAGTTAATTTTTATTAAACTAAAGATCAAAAATAGGTCGGTAAATACTAGGAGTTTGAAAAAGAAATTCCCAACTAGTTCGTTATTGATGTAATCAGCAACATCAGAGGAGTATTTGTCAGTGGTAATTTGAAAACCAACAGCGTATAGAGCAAATATCAAACCCAAAACAGCAGATATGGAGGCTATGGCGACTTCTAAAAATTTTTGAAGAACACTACTTACCTTTTCTATTTGAATAAGATCAGGGGAATGGCCTCCAAAAAATAAATAAGAAGATGTAAAATCAATAACCGAAGTAAGGATAAGGGTAATGAAAAGAGAGATAAAAATTTTCTTAGTATGTTTGGCGAATTCAAGCCCAACTTTTTCCTCTTTAGTATGATTATCTTTGTTATACTTGTTTACTCTCAACCCCTCTTTTTTACTTTGAATTTTGTGGTAAATTTCTCCATAAAAGTTATCAATAAATCTCTTTAGAAAATTTGGCTTTGGGTCGATAATATCCTCGGGAAACTCCCTCCTCTTTTTAAATTTGGAGTGTATTACAGCAAAGAAGTACTTTATAGTTCTTATAATAATCATAGAGGGTTAAGACCATGACAATATCACACATCACCCATAGCTTTAACTAAAGCCAATCTAGCACAAAACCATTGAAAAATCTATCCCGATTAGCTATTGAATTACCTAAATGTATCATACTCTGTCTTATTTCCCAGTTTTTGAATGAGGGGTAGCCATAGCCCTATAATAGGAAATGGAAGATATGTAGCAGTTAGCTCTCTCATAAAAAATTAATTCCAAAAAAGGTCATCTAAATTCCTTAAAAATAAAGAAGGAAATATATCGAGGTATGTGATTTTATAGTGAATTTATAGGTTAACAATAAAGGTGTATAATAAAGGAATGAAAGCACTCGCAACAAACAGACTAGCTTCATCGCCTCAATATGAAAAAATTCTTCATGAATATAATCAAGAGTTCCAAAAAAGTGGTGGTAAGGTTAATGAGTCAAGATTTTATCGTGAAGTCGTTTTACTGGCTTTGCCCAATTACCATATCCAAAGTTGGTATCAGTTTTTGCGTAGGTTCAAAGGCACGGCTGGTTTAATATCTGCTCATGTGGTAGATCAAGGAGCGCGCAATCTCTCTGCTGATGAGGAAAACAAACTTCAAACAAATCTCCTTGGGAATGATGTCGCCACTCGGCTTGGTATTCAGAGGGCTTTAAACATAGGTTCAGCTCGTTTAGGAGAGATTATGGAGAATCCACAGCTAATGACCACCAAGGACGCCGTAGAGCTTCTTTTTAAGGCTATGAAGGCTCAAGACTCAAGAATACATGCGATAGGGAAAATTAGAGAAGATACTAGAGAGCAAGGGAGATTCGATCGCCTTTTTGATGAAGCTGCTTATGATAGCATGGGAAGTTAAAAGTCTTATTAGATACTACTCATTTTTATTTTTAGAAAGCCAATATAAAACTAATGATGCATTAAGAAATAATGCAATAAAAACTGCGAGGAAGGCAGTTGATGAGCTGTTAGAGTCTGGAAAAGCTAAGGCAAACAAATTTCCAGAATCAGAAATAAATGGCCACAAAAACTTTAAACTTAAATAGGTGTAAACAACTAAAACTACAATCTCAATTTTTCTTTTCATAAACTTTGGACGGATTTAAAACCTGAATGAGTAGCAAAAAGCTCCCAGCCAGGTCCGATATACCCCGTGAGGTATACCCATATCAGTTTCCCAATATGACCGTCCAAAGTAGACTCTGACTAGGAGTTCTTTACTTTGGACGGATTTTCAATCATGCCTTTATTTATAAAGGTTTAGATTACTTTTAAATATTAAGTTATACCAACATCTTATCATATCTTGCATTTTTATTAAACTTATTAACATTTTTTTGTTGACTTAGATATTGCACAAGGTTATTATTTGTATACACCTCTTCCAGTAATTTATTTGGAAGGCCACGATCCCCAAGAAGAAAGTGGTTAAAACGAGATTAGGAATCTCGCTACGGCAGGTTAAATTGAGGAGCTGCCATTATATTTCATTTATGTGGAATCTAATGGCAACTCCTTTTTTTTGCTTTTAGATAACACATCGCAAAATGTGGTTTTTACTGAGCAACACCAAATCCATTTTTGGGTTTGCAGACTTGCTCAGTAGTCTGCTAAGCCAAAAGTGGATTTTTATTTGGTGAAATTTCTATGAGATCAAATAAACAAACTCGAGAAAAAGAATATTTGTACGACAGAGAAGCCGCTGTGTCTAGGCGTTACAGTAACGGCCTGCCTATGGATCCTCTGTCTTTGGCCACAACAATGAATGGACTTGATGAGCAAGAAATTCAAGATTGTTTAGAAGATTATTATTCCGAAAATGAAAATCAAATTTTCTAAGAATAAATTATGGCAAACAACTTAAACACAAAAATAGAGTGGGCTTTATATTACCAAGACATAGGTTGGAGCATTATTCCTGTTGGAGTAGATAAAAGGCCCCTAATTAAATGGGAGATATATCAGACAAGATGCTCGAGCATCGAAGATATAAAAAAATGGTGGGAGCTGTGGCCAAACGCAAATCCCGCCGTTGTGACAGGAAAAATATCAGGAATTGTAGTTTTAGATATTGATAAAAAACATAACAGGAGTTCGAAAGAATTTCATCTTCCACCTACAGTATATGCTAAATCTGGAAGTGGTGGAGAACATTTTTTCTTTAGACATCCTGGAGGATACATAAAATCAGTAAACGCTTTTTTAAATGAAGGTGTTGATATAAAAGCAGATGGTGGTTATGTAGTTGTTCATCCATCGATTAATGAGATAGGACAATATGATTGGATAATACCCCCAGAAAATGGCCTCTCTGAGATACCAGAATGGTTGATGGAAGCCCTACAGAATAATAAAAAAGGTCGGGGTGTTAATAAGTTGTGGCAAAAAGATCCTGCTGAAGTATTAGAGGGAAATAGAAATGAAACAGCCACATCGGTGGCTGGTAAAATTAGAAATTCATTACCACCAGAACTTTTAGAGATTGTCGGGTGGTCAGGTCTAAATGCCTGGAATCAAACTATTCCGAAACCAATTTCAGAAAGTGAATTAAGTAAAGTTTGGGAGAGTATAAAAAAATATCCTGGAGTCAACTCACCCAAGGACAATTCACTACTCAATGAAATTTGCAGTAGAGAAGATGTGACTCTATTCCACGATGAACAGAATAATGCCTATATAGCTTTAGATATTAATGGGCATCAGGAAATATGGCCGTGTAAGGGTAAATATATAAAAAAATTACTCGCTAGCAAATCTTGGGAAAAGAATAAAAAACCCTTAGGATCTGAATCGATAAAAAGCATTGTTGCTGTGTTAGAAGGTAAAGCTTGTTTTGGTGGCTCAGAAATTGAATTACAGAATCGTATCGCCTGGCGCGATGAAGAACTTTGGTATGATCTCACAAACAAGAAATGGCAAGCAATAAAAATTAATAAGAACGGTTGGGAAATCGTCAGCAAGCCACCAATTATTTTCAAGCGTTACCCCCATCACAAGGCCCAAGTTATACCTATTAGAGATGGCGATGTAAAACTATTCTTAAACTATGTAAATGTGGTAAATGCCGAACATAGGCTATTGCTTTTAGTATTTTTAGTCAGTTGCCTTATCCCAGATTTTCCCCATGTCATGCTAGTAGTTTTTGGCGCACAAGGTAGCTCTAAGTCAACCTTATCAAAACTTACTAGGTTAATAATAGATCCATCTCTAATTGATGTTGCAAGTTTTCCGAATAGCCAAAAAGAACTTATTCAAACTTTGGCACACCATCATTTTCTATTTTTTGACAATGTATCTTATATTTCAGAAGAACATTCAGACACTCTCTGCAAAGCGATTACAGGCGGGGGTCATGTAAAAAGAGAACTATATGAGAATGATGAAGATATTATTTATAACTTTAAACGATGTATTGGCATCAATGGTATTAATCTTGTCACTACCCGTCCAGACCTATTAGAAAGAAGCCTGCTTCTAGAACTTGAAAGAATAGAGTCGTCTGAAAGAAAAACAGAAAAAGAACTATATGAAAATTTTGAAAAAGATCTACCCTCTATTTTAGGTGGAATATTTGAAGTGCTTGTTAAAGCTATACAGATAAAACCAACAATAAATCTCGACTCGCATCCTCGCATGGCAGACTGGGCTCTATGGGGGTGTGCCATAGCAGAAGCACTTGGATATGAAAGAAAAGATTTCTTGAGTGCTTATGCAAATAACATGAATAGACAAACCGAAATGTTGTTGAACGAAAATATTGTTGCTACTACTTTGTTTATATTTATGGAAGATAAAGAAAATTGGGAAGGTACTCCCACAAAACTACTACAAGAATTATATGCAAAAACTCCCATAGATTATTTTGATAAACAAGAAAAATATTGGCCAAAAAGTGCAGCTTCCTTATCACGCAAATTAAACGAATTGAGTACATACTTAAAACAAATGGGCATATCGGTAACAATGACCACCTTAGGATATGAACGAAAAATTCACATACGAAAAAAAATAGAGGTCGCACAGAAACCAAAGCAACAATCCATTAATGACAGCATTTACGATACTGACGATATTATTCCTAAAGACAAGGATGGCATTGACGACATCCCCATGAGATCATTACCACCAACAAACAATGAAAATACACCTTTTTAATAAATATGGTCATATCGGACGAAAACATCTCCAAATTTCAAGCTCTATACAAGAGCGAATTCGGAATGGAAATCAGCCGAGAAGATGCTTATGAAAAAGGCATGAAACTTTTGCGACTGATGTCCATCGTATACAAGCCGATAACCGAGGAGGAATTTACTAAATTAACTTCTTTAGAAAATGGTGTATAATGTAAATATTGACCCATATGCAAATTTTAACCAGAGGCATTTATTATGTCTTACTGTCCATAAAAGGGCGGTTCTGCCAGTAAAACAGCCTTTGGTATGTATATTGGGTCAATCAGAACTGCCCTTTTATGGTATATGAATAATGAAACTACAAAAATTAAATATTTTATCTATGCAAGGAAATCTTCCGAAGGTGAAGATCGTCAGGTCCAATCTATAAAGGATCAGACAGACAGAATCACGAGAATGGCAAATGACCTCCATCTGGATGTTGTTGAGATACTGTCTGAGTCAAAATCAGCAAAAAATCCCGACTGCCGACCAGTGTTTAATAAAATGCTTGAACGGATTGAAAAAGGAGAAGCTCAAGGCATTATATGTTGGGCAATAAATAGACTTTCGAGAAACCCAGTAGATAGTGGAAAAATTGCATGGATGCTTCAAAAAGAAATAATTCAATCAATTAAAACTATTGATCGGGAATATAGGCCAGATGACAATGTACTTATTTTAAGTGTAGAAAGCGGAGTCAGTAATCAATTTATATTAGACCTTAAAAAGGGAGTGAAAAGAGGTATCGATAGTAAAATTACTAAAGGAAATGCACCCTTACTAGCTCCTCTTGGATATCTCAATTCTAAATTTGAAATTCGAGGTGAAAATTATATAAAAATTGATCCCGAACGATTCCATCTTATCAGAAAGGCTTGGGAGATGATGCTTACCGGAAATTACAATCCGCCAAAGATTCTTGAAATTATGAACAACGAATGGGGTATGCGTACCAGAAAGACAAAACGCAAAGGAGGCAATCTAATTGGAAAGACTACGCTATATAGCATATTCTCTAATGTCTTTTATGCTGGGTTATACAATTATGGAGGTAAAATAGAAAAAGGAATACACGACCCAATGATTACTTTAGAAGAGTTTGATAGGGTCCAAATATTATTAGGACGAAAAGGAAGACCTCGCCCTAAAACTCATGAATTCCCTTTCACTGGGATTATCAGATGTGGAGAATGTGGATCTGCGGTTACTGCCCTTGAGAAAACAAAAATCATTAAGAAAACTGGAGAATTAAAAACATTCACCTACTATTATTGCACCCGAAGAAAACTTGGCGTTCCATGTACTCAAAAAATATACTTATCTAAAGAGGACTTAGAAAAACAGATAGATGCCGAGGTTGCTAAAATAGATATACATCCAATGTTTAAAGATTGGGCACTTAACATCTTACAAGAGAGCAACAGCCAGGAAATAGACGAACGAACTAAGGTATATGAAACTCAACATAACACTCTTGTCGATACCCAGCGACATTTAGATAACCTTACTCAAATGAGATATAAAGAATTGATAAATGACGCAGAATATATAAAAGAAAAAAAGATACTGCAAGATCAAATAACTATTCTCACAGAGAAATTACGAACTACTGAAAATAGGGCGAAAGTTTGGATTGACCTAACAGAAAAAACCTTCAACTTTGCTTGTAATGCACGATATCGATTTGAAAATGGAGACATCCAAACCAAAAGAGAGGTACTCTGTGCACTCGGTCAGAACTACACACTAAAAGATAAAAAACTCGTTATTTTACCGAATGAATGGCTTAAACCAATCATAAATAAAAAAGAATTGATTAATTCCAAAGTAAATTGGTTAGAACTGGAAAATAACAAGGACCCACAAAGACAAAAGGAGGCTTTTGCCTCCTTGAGTCCAATCTTGCGCGACCGACCGGATTTGAACCGGCAACCTCCCGCGTGACAGGCGGGTGCTCTAACCAGTTGAGCTACGATCGCATTTTTAAACTTATAAATTGTCCTCGTTCAACAGAGGGTGTCGGCGACAGGGATTGAACCTGTGACCTGAGGCTTATGAGTCCTCCGCTCTACCAACTGAGCTACGCCGACAAATTATACCATAACTCGGCAATTAGACATGAGCGCCATGTCACTTGGCCTGAGTGTTGCGGGGTCACGAATCGAACGTGAGTCTTAAGGTTATGAGCCTTACGAGATGCCTCTTCTCTACCCCGCTATATCTTATAAACAACTTATATCTCTCAGTAAAACTTAAGGTTATTCGCTCTAAGTCTGAGATGCCTCTTCTCTACCCCGCTATCTATAAAAAATGCCTTTTTAAGGCACTTTTTAATTTTACCTCAATTTCTCTAAAAAGCAAATTGAAAAATCTAGATATATCCGTAACTATGGAAAATCTGCTCATAAAGAGCAATAACCCTTTTCGCTTCGTGGTGTGAAAGATCGAAGGCTAAACCTTCGTGGGCTATTTTATTTCTGATAGTATGCACTTCCCATGCAGTCGTTAAGTTTGGGAAAGTATCTTGATTGGCAGATTTTAACTTATCACCCAGGGTATCTCCCTTAAAACCCAACTGCTCCATCAGTCCTAGGAGCATTGTGTCTGCCTCAATTATAGCGAGCTTCCAGTCACTGGAATGTTGAGAGAATAGGTAATGTAAAGTCTTACTCCAGTGTTCATTCTTAGAACCTCCGACTTCTTCCCTTAGGTGTTTCTCGTATTCAGCTTTGTTGTGAGCATATTCTTCGATTTCGTGGTGTACATGTTCGTGCTCTTTCTTACGAATTTCAAACATTCTTACCACAGTATATGCAAGAATTGAAAGAAAGAATAAAGCCAAGAAAAATAAAAGCATATACCAAAGATTTATAACTTCTTCGCTCGTAATAAAATTATAAAATTGCTTTACATATACAGCTCCGTGATTAAAAAGGTATGTCGGATCAAAGTATTTAGAATCTAGGAATGTCCCTTCTATAAGATTATTTTGATTAACCGGTTCCATATATAAATTATAACATAACTTTTTACCTTATTTCCTCAAATTTTTTACCAACTTCAAAAAGTGAATTTTCTAAAAAGTGTGGCGCCATAAACTGAATAGAGATTGGCAACCCTTCCTTGGTGTTCCCGGAGGGGAGAGCTAAGGATGGCACCCCGGACAAGTTGGCAGGAGCAGAAAAGATATCGCACAAGTACATGGCAACTGGGTCATCGAGCTTTTCCCCAATTTTAAAAGCTGGCATCGGAGTAGTCGGTGTAACAATCAAATCAACTGTTTCAAAAGCTTTCTTTATCTCAATTTTAATTTTTTCTCGTACTTTCACCGCCTTGTTATAATACGCATCATAGTATCCATGAGAAAGGACGTATGTACCGAGAAGTATGCGTCTACGAGCTTCCTTCCCAAAACCTTTACCTCTGCTTTTCATGTACACATCTCTTAAATTTTTAACTTCTTTATTTTTCTCTTCGCTGTAACCATACCGAATACCGTCAAAACGAGCTAGGTTCGTAGAAACTTCTGCTGGCATTATGATGTAGTAAGCTTCGAGGGAATATTTAGAAAAAGGTAACTCTATGTCCATTATTTCATACCCAGCGTTTTTAAATTTCTCAATTGATTGCTTAAAGTTTTCCATGAGTTCAGGATCTACCCCCTTCTCAAATAAATGCCAAGGCACACCGATTTTTTTAGCAGATGAGTTTAAAGATTTTGTTTTTCTGTTTTCTTCTGGGATAGAAGTGCTATCCTCTTTGTCATATTTTGACAAAAGGTTAAAAATAATCTCCGTATCACGAACAGTCTTACCAAATGGAGAAACTTGATCTAGGGAATTCCCCATGGCAATAATCCCATTTCTAGATACTGCCCCATAAGTAGGCTTAAGCCCCACGAGCCCACAAAAAGCCGAAGGTTCCCGCACAGAACCGCAAGTCTCTGTACCCAGGGCAACAAGGCTCATGTCAGCAGCCACGGCCGCAGCCGAGCCCCCAGAAGACCCCCCTGGCACCCGAGAGGTATCTATTGGGTTTCTAGTTACTCCATAAGCACTAGTCTGCGTAGAAGAACCCATGGCGAATTCATCCATGTTTGTTCGCCCTAGTATCACCGCTCCTGCTTTTTTTAATTCTTTAATCACAAATGAATCATAAGAAGCTTTATAATTTTCTAAAATTTTTGACCCAGCGGAGGCTATGTGTCCCTGAAATAAAATATTGTCTTTGATAGCTATGGGTATACCAGTTAAAAGTTCTGCAGTCCCATCAATAAATTTCTTCTGCGCTATCTCTGCCTGGGCTATGGCATCGTCAAAAACTTCAAGATACGCGTTTAAGTCTTTGTTTTTTAATTCTATATTTTTTAGGTACGCTTCGAGTAATTCACGACAAGTATATTCCCCGTTTTTTAAACTTTCGTGAGCTTTTTCTATTGTAAGATTTTTTAAATCAATCATAAAATCTTTTTAACTTTCAGAAAACCATCTTGGGAATCAGGAAATTGTCCCAATATTAAATCACGAGAGAAATCTCTGGACTCCACGATGTCTTCTCGCCATACATTTTTCTGCTCATGGTCTAGTGCTATATCGCCTACATCCACCTTTTCAATAGTCTTCACGTACTCTAAAATACCTCCCATATCTTTCAAAATATCTTCCTTTTCTTCGAGAGAAAGCTCGATTTTCGCGAGCTCAGCCAAGTTTTCAACGTCTTTGATTTCCATAAGAAAGAGTATAACAAAATATAGCTTATTTACCAATCAGTGCCTTGACGCGATCTTCTACTCTCGGATGAGTAGCGAAAAGCCCGGAAACTTTTTTACCAAAAGCTGCTTTCGGATCGGCAATATATAAATGCGCTATTGCACTAGATTGCCTATGCATTGGCTGACTATGTTGAGCAATTTTTTGTAAAGCACTCGCCAACCCTTCCGGATAACGAGTAAGCAGCGCCCCCGAAGCATCGGCAAGGAATTCTCTTTTCCTGGATATAGCCAGCTGAATAAGCATTGCAAAAAGTGGAGCCAAAATAGAAAGAATAATCCCTATGATAAGAAAAACAGCATTGGATTTGTTATCATCACTACGTCCGCCAAAAAATAAATTTCGTCTAAACATATCAGCAATAATTGTGATAAATCCCACAAGAACAACCACCACGGTAGAAAGAAGCATGTCTTTATTCCCTATGTGTGAGAGCTCGTGTCCGATCACACCCTCAAGTTCATTTTTATTTAAAATTCCTAAAAGCCCCGTAGTGGCACACACCACTGCGTGTTCTTTATCCCTACCTGTCGCGAAAGCATTGGGAGCTGGATCCTGCACGATATAAACTTTCGGCATCGGAAGACCTGCTGTAATAGAAAGATTTTCTACGATAGTATATAAGTCAAAATTATCTTGCCTATTTGCTTCTTTAGCTCCAGCTAGCTTTAAAACAATTTTATCTGAAAACCAATAAGAAAAAATGTTCATTAATATACTGAAAATCACGAAGAAGTATAAGATGTTAGGGTTGCCATAATAAACACTAGCAAACCAGCCGATACCTATGACCAAGACCAAAAACATAGACATAAGAATCCAGGTTTTAGTAACGTTTTTCGATTGTTCAGTATACAGTGTCGCCATTACCTCATTCTACCACAACAGATGTTTTGTTTGTATTTGTTAATTACCAAATAAACTCATTACGTCAAAGCGATAAAACCAATACAAATAACCAAGTCCAAAAATGATAATCATAATTAACAAAAATTTTAAAAATCTTGAGACCATACTGAAGGAAGATCTGCTAGAAGAAGGCGATACAATTTCTATATCAGAAGGAGGTGGCACCACCGGTGGGACAAAAGATGGAGGAGCTATGGTCATTGTACTTGCCATTACAGAGCCTCCTGCAACCTTAGGAACAAAAGAAGCATGATCTGGAGTAGGTGGTGTAGGAATATTTGGCTTTTGGGGTAATGCCGAAGCATTCTGCATAGGAATTATCTCCCGAAATGCTTCACTGATATCGTCTTCGGTCCATCCCCCGCCAGCGATAAGCACATCATGAATTTCTTCACGCTGTTTTCCTTTAGCAATTTCAGCACGTATGTATACTAAAAGTTCTTTGGTAATCATACTTAAACAAATTAAATTAGAACTTCACTTCTATGGGCTTTTGAGCAACGTCATCATCGGCAAGATCAAAGAATTCCATCTTAGAAAATTTAAACATCGGAGCAATTATATTACCTGGGAAACTTTCAATAGAGGTGTTTAGATCTCTAACATTTGAATTATAGAATCTTCGAGCTGCTTGGATTTTATTTTCTGTATCAGAAAGTTCATTTTGTAAAGCTAAGAAATTCTGATTTGCCTTCAAGTCTGGATACGCCTCAGCGATAGCAAAAACAGATTTCAAGGCTCCAGTTAGCATATTTTCTGCTCCAGCTTTATCAGCTAGACTTCCAGCCCCCATAGCAGCACTACGTGCCTTGGTAACATTTTCAAAAGCTGAACTTTCGTGTGTAGCGTAACCTTTTACAGTATTTACCAAATTAGGAATCAAGTCATAGCGTCGTTTCAGTTGGACTTCTATATCTGCCCAAGCCTCTTGCGTTCTGTTGCGACGTGTAACAAAACCATTAAAAATAAATATTAATCCTACTACTACAACCCCTAAAAATATTAAAAAGTACATCATAATGATGATATTATATCATAAAAATATAAAAATAGTGGTTATTTATTAGCTTTAGCCTTTTGCCATTCTTCTACTAATACCAAGAGCGGTGAAGCTAAGAAAATAGAGGAATATGTCCCAAAGAACATCCCAGCAGTCAACATAAGGGCAAAATACTTAGTAGATACAGGCCCAAAGAAGAAAAGAGCAAGTAACACTAGGATAACAGTAAGCGAGGTGCAGATAGATCGGACAAAGGATTGCTCCAAACTTTGCCCCACTATTTCACTAAAATTAGACTTGGCCACATTGGCTTGATTTCTTAAATTTTCTCGAATTCTATCGAAAATAACTATAGTATCAGAAACAGAAAGACCAAGAATTGTGAGAACCCCAACCACAAAGAGAGAATCTACTTCTGCGCCATAGTAATGCGATAAAACTACGAATATTCCGACAGGAATTATGACATCGTGAAGAAGTGAAACTATTGCAATTATGCCATACCGCCAAGAAGAAACTGGTTTAGAAACTTTCCTAAATGCAAAAGCAATAAAACAAATAATCGCAAGTGAAATTAAAATAACCGCCAATATTGCTTTGCGGGTCAGTTCTTGGCCTACAGATGGACCGATAGAATTGAAACTCATTTCAGTCAGAACATCCGGCTTACCTCCTGCCAATGTCGTAAGCAAAAGTGAGTGTTCGGAATCGTTTAAATCTCTAGTTTTCACTATGTATCCGAGCTCTCCTGTTGGTTGCAACAATACAGATCCGAAACCTAAGTCTTCTAAGGGCTTACTTAAATCCTCTTGTGCGGGGCGAGAAGTTTTATAAACCACTTCAGCGAGCGCTCCCCCTTTAAAATCAATGCCAATATTAAATCCGAATACAAGCATCGCAATTATAGATGCCAGTACTAAAACAGTTGAAATGCTGAGAAATATTTTTTTGTGTTTTATTATGAACATAATTTTTTATTTACTCGTATTATTTTGATATGCCACTAGAAAATAAAAATCTAGAAACCTTCCCGTCTTTAACAAATCCAAGTGTTGAAAGAAAAATTCTAGTAATAGTAATAGCACTAAACAACGACACTACCACCCCCATACCAAGAGTCAAAGCAAACCCCTTAATGAGAGACGTCCCGAACCAGAAAAGAATAACCGCGGTGATGAAGTTGGAAATATTTGAATCACGAATAGAAAACCAAGCCCTAGAAAACCCGGCAGATACAGCATCATGTATACTTTTACCTCCTGCTAATTCTTCTTTTACGCGCTCAAATATAAGCACATTCGCGTCTACGGCAATACCCATAGAAATTATAAACCCGGCAATTCCAGCCGCAGTTAAGGTAACCGGTAAAAGCTTGAAAAGGGTCAAAATTATAACTACGAAAATACTAAGAGAAATAGTAGCTATTAAACCCGGCAAACGATACCAAAGAATTAAGAATAGGGCTACTAATAAAAATCCAAAAACTGTAGCTTTAACTCCCGCGTTTACTGCACTGTCGCCTAGAATTGCACCGATGGTTTGTGTTGATAAAAGAGAAATTGGTACAGGTAGAGCTCCAGAGTTCAAGCGCCCTACGAGCTGTTTTGCTTCAGTCGGAGTAAAATTTCCAGAGATAACTGCTGTTCCACTTGGAATTTCTTCTCGGACTACTGGAGTAGAGATTGGCGCGCCGTCTAAATAAATAGCTACCATCTTCCCTACATTGTTTTTTGTAATTTCTGCAAATAGTTTCGTTCCTGCTTCATCAAACTGCAGAGACACTTTGGGCTCACGCGTGTTTTGGTCGAATTCAAGTGTTGCTTTTTGTAGGTATCTCCCTGTCAACTCCGTAGGAATAAATTTCTGATCTAAGTTAAGGCTACCTAAGTCAATCTTCCCGTCTTTCCCTATTTTAACTTCTTTAGAATTATCAGCCCCCTTGGGTGCTTCGGTTTTAAATTCTAAAAGCGGGGTTTGACCTATCATATCTATGGCTTGTTTGACATCTGTAACTCCCGGTAGATCTATGATTAACTGTTCTTCTGCGCCAGAGACAAAACCTCCGTGCTGTACCTGTACAACTGGCTCAGAAACTCCAAAAAGATTCACCCTCCTTTCAATGACATCCCGAAGTGCATCCATAGATTCTGCAACCTGCCCTGCTGGTACGAGAGATGTATCAGCTTTATAGATAAGATGAGTTCCCCCAGAAAGATCTAATCCTAAACGGAAAGGATGATTTTTAAAGAATGAGTTTGCTGTCTCGAAATTCTTATTTAATCTAGGTTCAGATTTAAAGACAAAGAGGGCTATCCCTGAACCTAATAAAAGTATGACAATTGCTAAAATTACTCTTTTCCACATAAATATAGAGCCATTCTATACGCTTTTAGCTAAATATGCAACCAAATACGAGACTGCTCCCCCAAGGACAAATCCTCCTAAGATATCGATTGGAAAATGCACGCCCCCTGTAATCCGTGCGAGGCCGATAATCAACGCAAAAGTCATAAAAATATACCCAGTCTTTTTGTGATTTAAAAATAAAGCCACCGCGAGTGCCATGAAAAACGTAGCGTGTCCTGAAGGAAAAGCGTAACCAGTCTCAGGGAAAATAGATTGCACTTGGGTAAACAGGTCAAAGGGTCTGGGTGATTGAATTATGTATTTTAAAATTTGTGAAAAAATCCAAGCTAGAATACTGGCAAAGAAAACTGGAATGATTTCTTTCTTCTTTTGTAAGAAAACTTGATATGGATTGTCAGCTCTGAAAATTTCGTGATGAAAAAGTAAGAAAAGCCCAGCTAGAATAATCACCAGAAATGGAAAGTAAACTGCAAAAAAAATAATTATGTTATCGAAAATGAGCGACTGGTGTGCAAGATTATAAAAAAAGAAAAAGATTTGATTATTCATCCCGTTAGAAATAGGAAATGCTTTGCATTTCCGTAGTTATATTATTAATAGTAAAAATTTTTAACATATAGATTTCTAACGGGATTCATCCCTGTATTGTAGCACTACATCAAAAGTAGTCCAATGACGGCGAGAATACTTCCGAAAATTTTCCGAGGAATATCTTCCCTTTCCTTTAAGAATATCGCCGCCGCAATAAATATTATAACCACTTTAAAGGTAGTAATTGAAGAAACTAGACTTAAGTTCCCCACAGAATAAACCAATACGACCCAGGCACAGGCTTGAAAAAATTGCAAAATACCGGTAACTGCAACTTCCTTAGTAGAGTATGTATGTTTACTCCCTAAATACAGAGTTACAAGTCCTAAGGTAAAGGCTTGAGAACCCCAGGAAATCATAATGCCAGCTGAAAATCCAGTAACCTTCATGAGCATTCTTTCTGTTACTAAAAGCACAGCAAGCAATAATCCACTCAACAGCATTAATAAAAAATATTTATCAAATTTAAAGTTACCAATCCTGTGTTTCTTGGAAACTATTACCATGGCGCACAAGAGTAGAACAGTGCCAACTATCTGTGATGAAGTAAGCCCCTCGTTGAGAATGAAAAAGGAAAGTAATATTGTAACAGGGGTGTAAATGTTTGCCACAATGGTAGTTACTCCTGCATCCAAATGCTTTTGAGCTATGTATTGCAACATATTACAGCCAGCCCCAAATATACCAGCGACAACAGCCAAGGCAACCAACTTAAAAGTATCATTAGAAATGTAAAAAGGGCTAAATAAAGGAAAAGTAAGACTACCTAAAAACAATATGAAAATAACCTTGAAGGTAAAATTTATCTGTTCAGATGGTGTAAAAGTTTTACTCCTAATCAGCCACCTTCTCTGCAGGGGCGCAATACTCGCCGCAATGAAATAAAATATATAACTAAAAATTATTGTCATATGCATCAATTCTTATTTACGCCATGGCTGATATATGATTTTGCCAACCTAAATGTTTTAAAATTATCTTGGATTTTAATCATTTTCAAATAAGCTGTGAATTCTTTTGGTAGTGGAGAAGGTCCGACCCATACACTTTTCTGTATCATGACATAGCCAAAGTTAATGAGTTGTCGTCGAAACCAATCTCTTTCTTTTTTTTGATTCTGGGGTATGTCGTACATTAAAATAAGATTCTTCGGAGAGTCTTTTTTAAAATTAGACAAAAAGGAAACATGGTATAAATTTCTTTGTCTGCGAGATACCTTTTTCTTATTATTTGCTAAGGGTAAACCAAAAAGATTTACTCTCATTCCTCTATATCTGGGCATATTTATATTTTACATCAATTTTCTTATTTACGCCATGGCGTATATATGAAATGTGCTCTATTTACTTAATTTCTTGGCGACGGTGAGCACGTTATTTAAAAGCATAGCAACGGTCACAGGACCGACGCCTCCGGGAACTGGAGATAGATATCTTGCTACATCTTTCACTGACTCGGTGTCCACATCTCCGACGATACCTCCTTCGGATTCTGAAGTCCCAGCGTCTATAATTACTGCTCTCTCTTTTATCATTGCACCTGTTATGTATTTCCCTTTTCCCATTCCTGAAATTATTATGTCTGCTTGTTTTATTAATTCTTCTTTGTTTTCAGTTTTGCTACGAATAATTACTGGAGATAAATTTCTAAATTGAAGCAAGGCCGTGACGGGCTTCCCCACTAGCATCCCCTGCCCCAAGACAATAATATTTTTATCTTTTAAATCTAAATTTACAGAGTCGAGTAATGCCATACAAGACAGCGCCGTGGGGAAACCAATACTAGTATCCCCGCCATAGAATCTTTCGCTTGCAACAGTACCCAAGCAATCCACATCCAGCCTAGGATCTATCGCGTCGAAAACTTTCTGTCTATTGATATGTTCCGGGAGTGGAAGCTGAATAATAATCCCGCACATATTTGTAAATTTATTCAAAGTTTCTATTTCTTTTATCAGCTCTGCGGTGGTTATGGATGCAGAGAAATTTGCATGATGAAAGGCTATTCCGACGGTCTCGGCATTCCGGCCTTTCATCTGTACGTATTGCACAGATGCAGGATCATCCCCCACTAGCACATCACAAAACACCGGCTTAAAAGACAAAGCTGAAACTTCGTTCTTCACCTTGGTTAAAATTTCTTCTTTTAATTTTTTCCCATCAATTATTTTCATATTCCTAAAAATTCATTCGTCATATCTTCTTTATGAGCTACTCTACCATATCTACGCAAACTCATTAGAATACCCAACCCCATAAATTCAGTAAGTAAATGTGAACCACCGTAGCTCATAAATGGCAATGGAATACCCGTCACCGGCATCAGCCCCAGGTTCATACCTATGTTTACCAAAATATGGCTCATAAAGAAAATAGCAATACCCAAACCGAAAAGTATTTCAAAATTAGACAATCCTAAAGACGCTGAATACAGAATACGCCAAATAACCAAAACATACAAAAGTAGAATTAAAAAACTCCCAACAAAACCCCACTCTTCGGCAAAAGCCGCAAAGATAAAGTCTGACTGTGGCACTGGCAGAAATTTCAGCCGCGACTGCGTCCCGAAACCTAGACCTTTGCCTAGTATCTGCCCAGAACCCACGGCGATGGTGGACTGAAAGACGTTATACCCTGTGTTGTGGACATCAGCGAGAGGATTTATAAAATTATATATACGAGCTTTCTGGTATGGTGCAAAGACGAACATCCACAAGGCCGCGAAGATGAGTACCCCACTAGCAAATACTGCAAATAAATGCACCTTAGAAATACCGGAGACAGACACCATACCAAGCCAGATAAAAAGTATAACCATGGCTGAGCCGAAGTCTGGCTGGAGTAATACTAAAACGAAAGGGACAAAAGCATAAAATCCAGAAATAAAAATATGCTTAATATTGTGTATCTCCACATGTCTACGAGAGAAATATTTTGCTAAAACTAAAACCAAGATCAACTTCATCATATCTACCGGCTGAAAAGAGAAGAAGCCAAAATCAAACCAGCTCTTGGAGCCATGAGTGATGTTACCTAAAATAAAAAGGGCCAGTAAAAGAAAACAAAAAAAGAGAAATAGTGACACGAGCACATCAGTGCGTTTCAAAAAACGAAAATCTAAAAAAGAAAATGTGAAGAAAACAGCAAGTGATATCAAGACCCAGATGACTTGTTTACTAAAAAAATCCGCCGTAGTTTCAAGCGGTGCAAAAGATTTCATCGTAGCTAGGCCACCTAAGACTATCGGAAGAATAAAAAACACCAGCAACCAATCTATTCTTCTAAAAAGTTTCTCTGCCATACTTATTGCAATTTAGCCGAGAAGATATCGTACATAGGGATTATTTCTTTCGCGACTACTGGAGCAGAAAAGGCTTCGGGCCAAGTAAAATCAATATCCTTACTCTGTAGAGGTGCAATCTGATTTATATAAGTACGACTTGCCGAAACAGCATTCCCCGTTTTGTCATATAAAATAGCAATGACGCCCAAATTCGGCAAGGTGAAGAGTGAGCTATTTTTTATTGTAGCTGAGAGGTGTGGATTGGTCGTCTCACCTTCAAGCTGAATATTTGAAACCAAAACTTTTAATTGATTTATGGTATCTTGTGGAACTTGTAGCCAGACTGGCGTCTGAGTAAATTCAAAAGTTACGTACACTGGAATAGAATTCCCAATACCTATCGCCGGCTCAAAAACTGCAAACTTCCCTCCAGGGGGAACGAAAGTGCTACCCTCTCTTTTCCCAATGTAAATATTTTTTGCATCCGCAAAACGAAATCTATAATTTATTCTCTGCACCGCTGTGTTTTTATTATGATTTACAATATAAGCGACAGCATTGTAGCGCCCGGGAATAACCTGAAAGGCACGAGCCCAGAGTACTGACATTGGGCTCACTTGTTCTATGCACGCTAGTGTGCAGACTCCACCACAATCCACGCCTGTTTCGGTGCCATTTTGTTTGAAATCATTACAGGTCGGAGGTTTGTTAAACTGAGGATAAATTATTATAAAGGTAGATACAGTAATAAACAAAAGCAAAATAATTATATAAAAAATTTGTCTTTTTAGGCCCCAAGTCATGCCTTTATCGTATCATAAAAATAAGACAAAATAAACGCCCATAAATAGAGATGGCCCGGGTTCTGTGTCTAAGACAACAGCTTCCGGGCCCTGCTTTGATACCGCTTTGCTACGCGCGTCTTGCTTTGACGCGCTCCCACCACTCGGGGTGGGTTCATCGCAGTTCGGCGTGTCGCCGATAATTGCGAATCTTGGTCGCCAGTCTTTTGCAAAACTGGTATGTCGCCTGCCAAAGCTTGACAATCCCTCCTTCGTTTACCCAGTTAAACCCCAGGGTAAGGAGCATCGCCGTACTAAGGCAGAACACGAGAAGTACTAGATTTCCCATCACACCCTCCTCTTACTTCCTATATATTATAGCACACTTTATATGCAAAAGTCAAGCCAAAAAAAGACCATATTTTATGGCTTTATTTGGTAAAAATTACTATTTATTAAAAACGAGGTATTCCCCTTCTCCGATTATTTCTACCTTCCCGTTCACGACTTTTATTGCCATTTGGTCATCCAAGGCATATAAAACTCCAGGAAGAGTTTTTGCAATTTCTGCTAAAACTTTTTCGTTAGAATGAGCTTGACTGGGAGAATTTAAATGTGGCCGGAAATAAAAATCCACCAAACCTAGTGCATTTTTTGCTTCATAGCCAAATCTCTCTTTGTAAGACAAGGCGCGTTCTTTATTACTTAATGCCAGCGTCGGAGACAAGACAATACTCCCCGCGCTACTACCTACCCACACCCTCGTCTTTAAAAGTTCTGGCAGAGCTTCTTTTAGTCCTGACTCTTCTATCCATCGCATTAAGTGACTTGAATCTCCACCTTCGAAAAATAATATATCTGCAGCCTCAAATCTCGGGAGCCAGTTCCATTTCGGCAAAGCCGAAATGTCAACGATATCTATCATTTTGAAGCCCTGTTCATTTAAACGGATTAGGTTCTTGATGAGGTATGTCTTGTTGTCTCTGTTGGCATTTGCTGCGGTAGGAACATATGCCAAGTTTATCTCCCCCGCTGGCTTCCCCACCAGCTCCAAAAGCGCATCAGCAATTTTTTTATTCGTTATCCCGCCGGACGTAAGTAAAAATTTCATATTCCAAGCATAACAAAAACCTAGATTTTTATCTAGGTTTTTAGTTTAGTACTATGTTCTGGCGCCTACCTACTTTCGCCATGAAGACTATCATCGGCACTAGCGGGCTTAACTTCTCTGTTCGGAATGGGAAGAGGTGTACTCCGCCGTCAAAGCACCAGAACACAAAACTAAACTTTTTTTAATTCATAAACTTTGTAGGTGAGCCGAAACGATTGTCCCGGCGCAGATTGCTGAAGTCGGTAGGATTAGGACCTACAATGTCTGCTTATCAGGCAGATCGTTTTTACAAGACGCATGATGAATTGATCATTTTCACCCGACGACTTGTATTAAGCGTACGACTTCAATTCGAAGAACAGCTTTGGCAGGCTATAAGGGACTCGAACCCCTAACCTCTCGCTGGTAAGGCGAGTGCTCTGCCGGGCCCAAACCCAGCTAAGAAGTCCCCGAAAGAACCTGGGGTTGGACTTTTTGAGCTAATAGCCTGCAAACTCATCTACAAAGTTTACGAATTATTTTTTTGTGATTTCCAAATTTCTTAACAGGAATCGAAACATTAGTACTTCTCAGCTGAGCGCATTACTGCGCTTACACTTAAAGCCTATCAACGTGATCATCTCTCACGGTTCTATAACGA
>Ga0172379_10000544_pt1 | contig 93314 bp, 89 predicted proteins | sample GrowelOW334metaG_FD_119756 | JGI IMG/M metagenome (GOLD analysis project Ga0172379, IMG submission 119756) | Groundwater microbial communities from an aquifer near a municipal landfill in Southern Ontario, Canada - Groundwater well OW334 metaG | ecosystem: Environmental > Aquatic > Deep...
CAAACTTCTTCGACAGCACCATGGTGATCGCTGCAGTCAAGGTGGTCTTGCCGTGGTCAACGTGACCAATCGTGCCCACGTTTACGTGCGGCTTCGTACGTTCAAATTTGCTCTTTGCCATGACGTTTCCTTATCAATGTCAAAAGTTAATAATAAATACAAAAAACTGGTGCCCATGGCGAGAATCGGACTCGCGACCTCTCCCTTACCAAGGGAGTGCTCTACCACTGAGCCACATGGGCAAAAACTGGAGCGGGTGAAGGGAATCGAACCCTCGTCGTAAGCTTGGAAGGCTTCTGCTCTACCATTGAGCTACACCCGCAGTCTTCGCTTCAACACAACGAAGCCATACACAACTTCGCCGAAACCCAACTCAATACAACATCAAAACTTGGTGGAGGGGGAAGGATTCGAACCTTCGTACTCATAGAGGGCAGATTTACAGTCTGCTGCCTTTAACCACTCGGCCACCCCTCCAAACAGAGCCGGCGATTATGCCGATGACCTTTCTCGATGTCAAATCAAATTGACATATTTTTGCAAAATTTTGGCAAATTCCTGCCAAACCCAGGAATCAACCGAGCCTATACAACGCGGACTGCGCATGCGCCTGCAAGCCTTCGCCGGTCGCCAGCGTGGCGGCGATCTCGCCCAGCTTGCGGCTGCCTTGCGCCGATACTTGTATCAGGCTGCTGCGCTTCTGGAAGTCGTATACCCCCAGCGGCGACGAGAAACGCGCAGTGCCGGACGTCGGCAGCACATGATTCGGCCCGGCGCAGTAGTCCCCCAGTGACTCGGAGGTGTAACGTCCCATGAAGATCGCCCCGGCATGCTTCAGCTTGGGCAGCCAGGCCTGAGGCTCTTCGACCGACAACTCCAGATGCTCGGGCGCGATGCGGTTACTGATCGCACAGGCTTCGTCCATATCCGCAACATGGATCAGCGCGCCGCGATTCTCCAGCGCGGTCCTGATGATGTCCTTGCGCGGCATCCGCTCCAGCAGCTTGTCGGCGCTGGCAGCGACCGCCTCGATGAACGCGGCGTCCGGCGACAACAGAATGGCCTGCGCCAGCTCGTCGTGCTCGGCCTGCGAAAACAGATCCATCGCGATCCAGTCCGGATCGGTCTTGCCGTCACAGATCACCAGGATCTCCGACGGCCCGGCGATCATGTCGATTCCGCAGGCGCCGAATACTCGACGCTTGGCCGAAGCGACATAGGCGTTGCCCGGGCCGACGATCTTGTCCACCCGCGGAATGGTCGCCGTGCCATAGGCCAGCGCCGCCACCGCCTGCGCCCCGCCTATCGTGAATACGCGATCCACGCCGGACAGATGGGCGGCCGCCAGCACCAGCTGGTTCTTCACGCCGTCCGGGGTAGGCACGACCATGATCAGTTCGCCGACGCCTGCAACCTTGGCCGGCAGCGCATTCATCAGCACCGACGATGGGTAAGCTGCCTTGCCGCCCGGCACATACAGACCGACGCGATCCAGCGGCGTCACCTGCTGCCCGAGCAGCGTGCCGTCTTCGTCGGTGTAGCTCCAGGAAGCCTGCACCTGCTTCTCGTGGTAAGCGGTCACCCGCTTCGCGGCCTGCTCCAACGCGACACGCTGCTCGGACGGCAGGCCGTCGAACGCCGCCTTGAGCTCGCTTTTCGGCAATTCCATCGCCTCCGCATTCGCCAACGGCAGGCGGTCGAACTTGCGCGTACATTCCAGCACCGCCTCGTCGCCGCGCTTCTTCACATCGGCGAGGATGGCCGCTACAGTCGCCTCCAGTTTTTCGTCCGCCGTCTCCTCGAAGGCCAGCAGCTTGTCCAGCGTCGCAGCGAAGTCGTCCGCGCGCGAAGAAAGTTTTCTGATGTTCATCCTGCTCACTCCCTATTTCCTGACCGCGCCGGCGAAGGCGTCCAGCATAGGCTGGATCGCGGCGTGCTTCAGCTTGAGTGCGGCCTGGTTCACCACCAGCCGCGACGAGATGTCGGCGATATGCTCGACCGCTTTCAGATTGTTGGCCTTCAGCGTGCCGCCGCTGCTCACCAGATCGACGATGGCATCGGACAGGCCGACCAGCGGCGCCAACTCCATCGAGCCATAAAGCTTGATCAGATCGACATGCACGCCCTTCGCGGCGAAGTGCTCGCGCGCGGTCTGCACATACTTGGTCGCCACGCGCAGGCGCGCGCCCTGGCGCACCGCGGAGTCGTAATCGAAGTCGTTGCGCACCGCGACCATCATGCGGCACTTGGCGATATTCAGGTCCAGCGGCTGATACAGCCCGGTGCCGCCATGCTCGTTCAGCACGTCCTTGCCTGCGACGCCGATGTCGGCCGCGCCGTATTGCACATAGGTCGGCACGTCGGAGGCGCGCACGATGATCAGCCGCACGTCGTCGCGATTGGTCGGCAGGATCAGCTTGCGCGAAGACTCCGGGTCTTCCAGCGCGGTGATGCCTGCTGCTTCCAGCAGCGGCAGGGTTTCTTCGAAGATGCGTCCCTTGGACAGCGCGATCGTTATCATTTTTTCGATACCTGAGCCGTTTCTAGCGGCCTTGTTATTTGATCCGGCGGATTTGGGCGCCCAGCGCCGACAGCTTCGCCTCGATGTGTTCGTAGCCGCGATCCAGATGGTAGATGCGATCGACGACTGTCTCGCCCTGAGCGACCAGGCCGGCGATCACCAGCGACGCCGAGGCGCGCAAGTCGGTCGCCATCACCGTTGCGCCCTCCAGCTGCGCGCAGCCCTTGATCACCGCGGTGTTGCCCTCGACATCGATCTGCGCGCCGAGGCGGCGCAGTTCCTGCACATGCATGAAGCGGTTCTCGAAGATGGTCTCGACGACAATCGCGCTGCCTTCGGCGATGGTGTTCAACGCCATGAACTGCGCCTGCATGTCGGTCGGGAACGCCGGATACGGCGCGGTACGCAGGTTCACCGCGGTCGGACGGCGATCCATCTCCAGTTCGATGCGATCGCCGGAAACTTCGATTTTCGCCCCAGCTTCGCGCAGCTTGTCCAGCACGTTGTCGAGGATGTCGGCGCGCGCATCGGTCAACACGATCTTGCCGCCAGTCGCCGCCGCCGCAACCAGGAAGGTGCCGCTCTCGATGCGATCCGGCATGATGCGATGCGATGCGCCATGCAGCTTGTCCACACCGGTGATGGTGATGGTGTCGGTGCCGTCGCCGGAGACCTTCGCACCCATCGCGCGCAGGCAGACCGCGAGATCGATCACTTCCGGTTCGCGCGCGGCATTCTCCAGCACGGTCACGCCGTCGGCCAATGCGGCCGCCATCATCAGGTTCTCGGTGCCGGTGACGCTGACCAGGTCAAAGCAGATGCGTGCGCCCTTGAGGCGGCTCGCAGTCGCGTGGATATAGCCATGCTCGATGTGGATCTCGGCCCCCATCGCCTGCAAGCCCTTGATATGCAGATCGACCGGGCGCGAGCCGATCGCGCAGCCGCCGGGCAGCGACACGCGCGCCTCGCCGAAACGCGCCACCAGCGGACCCAGCACGAGAATCGCCGCGCGCATGGTCTTCACCATGTCGTATGGCGCTTCGAGCTTGTCGACATGGGCCGCATTGAAGCGCGTCGTCTGTCCATCCGGCTCGATCTTCACGCCCATCTGCTGCAGCAACTTGCCCATGGTCGCCACATCGTGCATGTCCGGCAGGTTAGCCAGAATCAGATCGTCCGCCGCCAGCAAGCTGGCGCACATGATGGGCAAGGCCGCATTCTTGGCGCCGGAAATCCGCACCTCGCCGTTGAGGCGATTGCCGCCCTGGATAGCTAGTTTTTGCATAAATTCAGTTTTTAGACGTAAGACGTAAGACGTAAGTTAAGCAGGTGTAACGACTAGTAACTTACGTCTTACGTCTTAAGACTGTTTCTCCCACTCTTCCGGAGTAAATGTTTTCATCGACAGCGCGTGTATCTCTTCCCGCATCCGCTCGCCCAATGTCTGGTACACCATCTGATGACGCTGTACACGACTCTTGCCCGCGAAAGCGGCACAGACCACGACCGCCTCGAAATGGGCGCCGTCGCCAACCACCGACAGATGCTCGGTCGGCAGCCCTTGGGCAATATTGATCCGAATGCTTTCCGGCGTGACCGTAGGAATACTCATGGGTTATTCTGATTGTGGATTGCGACTCGTCGGCGGACATACGCCGCCAGCGTCCGAAGACGCGCATGATACTAAAAACCGGGAAGGGATGCGCGAACGAGTCTGCACCGTTACAAATCAGACAGACTGCTGAGGCAGCATGTCCGCGACACCGTATAGCGTCGCCAGACTGAGCAGGTCTGCGGGCAAGCCCTCTACACGCAACGTACGCTGGTTGCGCTGCGCCGCCCGCGCCCACCCCAGCAACATGCTCACCGCAGCCGAATCGACAGCCTCGACCTGCACCAGATCCACCAGCAAATCCTCTTTCGCGAGATGCTGCAGGCCGGATTCGAACAGCGCCGGGACGGTCTCTATAGTCAGGCGACCGCGCACCACCAGACGGCCATCCTCACGCGAAATCACTTGCTCTCTGCCTTACGCAACGCCACGTTCGCGGCATTGATATTCTTGCCGGACAGCATCTTGATCAACCCGTCGATGCCGTTCTGCTGCACCTCGGCATCGAAAGTGCCGCGATAACTCATCACCATGCTGACCCCATTGATGACAATATCGAACGCCTTCCAGCCGTCGGCGCTCTTTTTCATTTCATAATCGACCGGAATAGCCTGCGCGCCCGGCTTGGTGATCATGGTCTTGACAGTCACCTCGGTCGCATCGGCAGCCATCTTGAACGGCTGCACCTCCACCGTCTGGTTGCGGTACTCGACGAATGCTTTAGTGTAGGTGCGCACCAGCATGTTGCGGAACTCGTCCACCAACGTTTTCTTCTGTTCCGCCGTGGCGGTGCGCCAGTTTTTACCGACCGCCAACTGGGTCATGCGCGTGAAATCGAAGTGAGGCAGCACCTTCGCATCCACCAACTCCAGTATCTTCTTCTGGTTGCCAGCCTGAATGTCCTTGTCCTGCTTCACGATCGCGACCACATCCTGCACGGTGGCGCGAATCAACACATCGGGAGCGGCCACCTCAGCCTGTGCCACACCTGCCGCGCACAACAATCCCGCAACCATCCCGACAAACAAACCCTTCATTCCCATCACTCCTCGATTATTTGGCCGGTTCCTCAGCCTTGCTGTACAGGAACTTGCCGATCAACTCTTCCAGCACCACCGCAGACTGCGTTTTCTTCAACTGCTCGCCGTTCTGCAGCATCTCTTCATCGCCGCCGGGCATCAAGCCGATGTACTGCTCGCCCAACAGTCCGGAGGTCAGGATGTTGGCGAACGTATCCTTCGGAAAGGGGTAACGCTTGTCCAGACTCATCACCACCCTGGCCTCGTAACGCTCGGTATCCAGCGTAATCTCGGTCACGCGCCCAACCAAAACGCCGGCGCTCCTGATCGATGCCTTGGGTTTCAGTCCTCCGATGTTGGTAAAATACGCATGAACCTCGTAGCTTTCAGACACATTATAAGTACTAAGGTTCCCCACTTTCATCGCCAGCATCACTAGGGCAGCGATACCCGCCACCACAAACATGCCGACCCACAGATCCAGCGTCGTGCGTTCCATAACTCAATTCCCTCCGAACATCATTGCAGTCAAAACAAAATCCAGCATCAGGATCGCCAGCGACGATTGCACCACGGTGCGCGTGGTCGCGCCGGAAACGCCTTCCGCGGTGGGCGGCGCATCATAGCCTTCGAACAGCGCTATCACCGTCACCGCCATGCCGAACACAAAACTCTTGATCACGCCGTTCAGGATGTCCTCGCGAAAATCCACGGCGGCCTGCATTTGCGACCAGAACGAACCTTCGTCCACGCCGATTTGCACCACGCCGACGAAATAGCCGCCGAACACCCCGACCGCACTGAACAGCGCCGCCAGCAGCGGCATCGAGATCACCCCGGCCCAGAAACGCGGCGCAACGATGCGCGCGACCGGATTCACCGCCATCATCTCCATCGCCGAAATCTGCTCGGTCGCCTTCATCAGGCCGATCTCGGCGGTCATCGCCGAACCGGCGCGGCTGGCGAACAACAGCGCCGCAACCACCGGCCCCAGCTCGCGCACCAGGCCGAGTGCGACCATCACGCCCAGCGCCGACTCCGAACCATAGCGCTTGAGCGTCTCATAACCTTGCAGACCCAGCACCATGCCGACGAACAATCCCGCCACGATGATGATGATCAGCGACATCACACCGGTGGAGAACAGCTCCTTGATGGTCAGATGGAAGCGGCGGAAGCTGTTCCCGGAATACAGCAGGATAAGGAAGAAAAAGCGAGTCGCCATACCGATGCGCCACACCGCGTTGATGGCGCGATGTCCGATGACTCTGATAGTTTTCGCTGCCGGCATAATGTCAGGCTCTCAAATTCAAATCTTGGCGGTAATCGCCGCCGGGATAATGGAACGGCACCGGGCCATCCATCTCGCCATGCACGAACTGGTGCACAAACTCACGCCCCGAAGCGCGAATCTCGTCGGGCGTTCCCTCCGCCTCGATCACGCCGTTGGCCATGAAATACACATAATCCACGATCTTCAGCGACTCCTGTATGTCGTGCGTAACGACGACCGAAGTCGCACCCAGCGCATCGTTCAGCCGCCGGATCAAGTCGCCCACCACGGTCAGCGAGATCGGGTCCAACCCCGCGAACGGCTCGTCGTACATGATCAGCATCGGGTCCAGCGCCACGGTGCGCGCCAGCGCCACACGGCGCGCCATGCCGCCGGACAACTCCGAAGGCATCAGATCGTGCGTTCCGCGCAAACCGACGGCATGCAGCTTCATCATCACCAGATCGTGGATCAACTCTTCCGGCAGGTCGGTATGCTCGCGCATCTGGAACGCCACGTTGTCGTACACCGACATGTCGGTGAACAGCGCGCCGAACTGGAACAGCATGCCCATCTTGCGGCGCATCGCATACAGCCCGTCCTGGTCCAGCTCATGCAGTATCTGCCCATCCACCTTGATATGCCCGCTGGTCGGCTTCAGCGCACCGCCGATGTGGCGCAGCAACGTGGTTTTGCCGCAGCCGCTCAATCCCATGATGGCGATCAGCTTGCCCTTCGGAAAGGTCATGTTGATGCCTTGCAGGACTGGCCGCTTGTCATAGGAAAAGTTGAGGTCGCGAATCTCGACCAGGGCTGGCGGTGTCAAAATCTGGGCAATCGGAAGTTATCGGGGACGCGCATTCTAAACTACCGCATCCTCAATTCTCAACCGATAGCCCCAAATTAAAAAATTCGCGCCTCTCCGGGCGTTTACACCGGGCTATTGAGCTTGCACTCACTTGCCGCTATGCTCGTCGTCCAAGGCCTAACCCAAGTCGAAAGTATGTCGAGCGCCCAATCGCCCCTTCCCTGCCTGATGATCGTCGACGACGACCCGCTGATACGCGAAGGGTTGGCTGTCGCTTTCGAAAAACACTACGAAGTCCTTCTGGCCGAGTCACGCGCCGCCGCCATCGAGCAACTGCGCCGGCTGCCCGCCCCGCCGCAACTTGCTCTCGTCGACCTAGGGCTTCCGCCCTTGCCGCATCGCCCGGACGAAGGATTCCATCTGATCGCCGAATTGATCGCCCACAGCCCGGATATCAGGATCTTCGTCCTGACCGGGCAGGACGATGAAAACAACGCGCGACACGCGCGCGCCTTGGGCGCGATAGATTTCATCGCCAAGCCCTGCGCCCCGGAAAATATCCGTACGTACCTCGATGCCGCGCTGCGGGTGCAAACCGGCGAAAAAAACGAAGCCCCCAATTCCTCACTCGGCATCGTCGGGCAAAGCCAGCCTATCCAAACATTGCGCGACCAGATCGCGATGTATGCGCCCATGCCGTTCCCGGTGCTCATCGAAGGCGAGTCAGGCTGCGGCAAGGAATTGGTAGCGAGCGCACTGCAACGACTTGCCGGTCACCCTGACGCACCATTCCGGGTGCTCAACTGCGCCGCAATCTCACCCACACTAATCGAATCGACGCTGTTCGGTCACAGCAAGGGCGCTTACACGGGCGCCAGCAACGCGCAATCCGGTTTCTTCGAAGATGCCGCCGACGGCACGCTATTTCTGGACGAAATCGGCGAATTGCCCCTTGAGTTGCAGGCCAAGCTGCTGCGCATTCTGGAGAACGGCGAATATCAGCGCGTCGGCGAGACCGCCACGCGCAAGAGCCGCGCGCGCATCATCGCCGCGACCAACCGCAACCTGCGCGATGCGGTCCAGGCAGGCGCCTTCCGCGACGACTTGTATCACCGCCTGAACGTATTCAGGATCGCCGTCCCCCCGTTACGCGAGCTGGGCACCGACAAACTAGTGCTGCTCAATTATTTCCGCACCTATTATGCACACCAGCTCGGTCAGCCCCCTTTCGAGCTGCATCCCGAGGCGCTACAGCGCTGGGAGCGTTACGGATTCCCCGGCAACACCCGTGAGTTACGCAACATCGTCATCAGGCTGTCGACCAAATATCCGGGCCAGACCGTAGTCGCGGCCCAACTGGAAGATGAGCTCGACCCCATTGCCACAGGCGCGGCAAATCCGGACGGAAGCAACGGTATGGCGCGCCAACGCCTCATAGCCGAGCTCAAGACCGGCGACTTCAATCTGGATCGCCATCTGCACGAACTCGAGGCCGACTATATCGCCATCGCACTGGAACTCGCCTCCGGCAACATCAGCGAAGCCGCGAAACTGCTGGGCCTCAATCGCACCACGCTGCACAGCCGCATCGGCAGCCACGAAAAACCCAACGCATAGGATACTGACATGTACCTGGACCACTTCGGACTCCACGAACCGCCATTCAGGATCACGCCATCGACGACCTTTTTCTTCTCCGGCGCCAACCGCGGCGAAATTCTCGACGCGCTGGTCTACTCGCTGAGCGAATCGGAAGGCATCATCAAGGTCAGCGGCGAAGTCGGCAGCGGTAAGACCATGCTGTGCCGCATGCTGCTCGAACGCCTGCCCAAATATATCGACACCATTTATCTGGCCAACCCCAGCCTGTCGCGCGACGAAATGCTGTACGCCATCGCAGACGGACTGGGGCTTAACGTCGAGGGCGAACGCGTCGGCATCATCATGCACAGCATCCAGGCCAGGCTGGAAGAACGGGCGCGCGAAGGCAAACGCGTGGTCGTACTGGTGGACGAGGCGCATGCGATGCCGCCGGACACGCTGGAAGAACTGCGTCTGCTGTACAACCTGCAAGTCGGCAACTTCAAATTGCTGCAACTCATCCTGTTCGGACAGCCGGAGCTGAACAACAAACTCGAACAGCCGAACATGCGCCAACTCAAGGACCGCATCGTTCATCACTTCAACATGCAGCCGATGTCGCACAACACGCTGGAAAGCTATCTGATGTTCCGGATGCGCGCAGCCGGCTACCACGGCCCGAACGTATTCTCGCCCCAGGCGCTCAAGCTCATCGGGCGCGCCTCAGAAGGCCTGATGCGCCGCATCAACATCCTTGCAGACAAATCGCTGCTGGCCGCATTCGTCGAAGACACCCACAACATCGAGCCGCGCCATGTCCAGGCCGCGATGCGAGACAGCGAACTCCAGTCTTCGCGCAAGCTCAAGCTGCCGTCAATCGAGCTGCCCTCCATCCAACTGCCGCCCACCAGGATACTGGCTGGCGGCGCGGTCGTCGCATTGCTGCTGACCGGACTGACCACATGGTGGGCGACTGACGAAACACAGCCCGCCGCCCCGGCACAACAAGCTCAGCTGGCCGCGCCTGCCATGCCGATCACCGTAGCACCGACGCCCGTCGCCCCGACGATCCAGGCATTGGAGCAAACCGCTATCGCGCCCCCTGCACCTGCAGTAGCGCAAAAAACCTCACCGCCCCCGGCAGCCAAAGGCAGCCTGTTCGACCAGCGGCTGGCCGCAGGCAAAAAACTGCTCGGACAGAAGAATATCGTCGCCAGCATCCAGCTCTTCCACAACGAGGACATGCAGCCAAAACGCGTCGAAGGCTTCCTCAAACGCGCGGACGGACTGGGCAAACTTTCGGAGATCTATCTGGTGCCGGCCCGCTTCGGCGACAAAGAGGGATTACGCATACTGTATGGCGCCTACCCCTCGGTCGATGCGGCGCGCAACGCGATCAAGGATTTGCCGTCCCGCTATCAGGAATCCTTTGCTACCGCCATCCACGTATTCTAGGAACGCATGGCAATAAAGCTCGTTGAGCAAGCCCGGCAAACCTGTTAGGCTGGACACGAACGGTCGAAATGGAGAAAAGCGTGCATCCTCGCAACTTGTCCCGTCTCTGCATCACACTCATCACCGCCGGTGCAATCCTCGCCGGCTGCGGCACCCGGCCTATCCAGCCGTCGGACAAGCATATCCAGCGACCGGTCGCGCAGGACACTGCAGCCGATATTCCGCAAGCGCTCACGCGCACCGTGGCACTTCCGGCGCCGAAGTACGTCGCCAAAGCCGAGACCTATAGCGTCGTCGTCACCAACGTTCCCGCACAGGAAATTCTGTTCGCTCTGGCTCGCGACGCGAAGATCAATCTGGACATCCATCCCGGCATACAGGGCTCGGTCACGCTGAACGCCCTCAACCAGACCCTGCCGCAAATCCTGACACGCATCGCCAAACAGGTGGACATGCGCTACGAACTGGACAACGGCAACCTGATCGTGATGCCGGATACGCCCTATCTGCACAGTTACAAGATCGATTATGTGAACATGTCGCGCGAAGCGGATGGCACCATTTCCAACACATCGCAGCTTGGCTCCGGGACTACGGCCGGCGCAAGCGCCACAGGCAACAACTCATCGCTTTCCATCAAGGGCGTGTCGAAAAATCACTTCTGGGACACCCTGACCAAAAACATCACCGACATCCTGCGCGAAACCGACAAGATATTGCCCGACGGATCGAGCGAAACGGTCACCGAACAAACCGGCAGCACCGACCGCATCGTGACCGACAAGAAAAACACCGCGAAAAAGACCGGCAACGAAACGACGCCGACACAGACCACGATACAGGAAGGTGACAGCAAGATCGTCACCCGCCGCAACACCTTCCGCGAAGCGGCCTCGGTCATCGCGAACCCGGAGAGCGGCATCATCACCGTGCGCGCCACCGGCAAACAGCACGAGAAAGTTCAGGAATTCATCGACCAGATCATGTCCAGCGCCCGCCGCCAGGTGTTGATCGAGGCAACCGTGGTGGAAGTTCGCCTGAACGACAATTACAAGCAAGGCATCGACTGGTCGTTATTGCAGCGCAACGGCACCGGCTTCCAATTGCGGCAGGCAGCTACGACAGGATTACCCAGCGCGAATACCGCAAATCTTTTTACGCTCAACTATCTCAATCCGTCTTCCAGACTGGGCAATTTGTCCGCTTCGGTTGCCCTGCTGGAATCTTTCGGTACGGTCAAGGTGCTATCCAGCCCCAAACTGAGCGTGATGAACAACCAGACCGCGATGCTGCGCGTGGTGGACAACAAGGTATATTTCATCGTCAACTCGAGCACCACGCCTTGTTCTCCGGCCCCATGCACGCCGATCATCACCTACACCACCACCGTCAACACCGTACCGGTCGGTTTCACGATGAGCGTGACGCCGCAGATCAACGACAGCGATACAGTGCTACTCAACGTTCGCCCGTCCATCACGCGTCTGCTGGCCCCGGCCAAGGACCCCACTCCCGGACTCATCATCGCGAATGAAATCCCGCAAACATCAACCCGTGAAATGGAATCGGTGCTGAAAATCGATAACAACCAAATCGCCGTGCTGGGCGGCCTGATGGAGGATCGCATAGACAATTTCACCGATGAGATTCCAGGTGCCTCCCGGATTCCGATCGCAGGAGAGTTGTTCAAGCATCGCAACGACACCTCGACCAAGACCGAGTTGGTGATCTTCCTGCGTCCGGTGGTCATCAAGGATGCCAGTATCGAAGGCGACTTCAGCGCCTATCGCAACATGCTGCCAGACCAGAATTTCTTTAAGGAGCCGACGTCCGGCAAACCCTGACATGAGCCTGCTTCTGGAAGCCCGCAAGAAAGCACTATCCGCCGAGGCAAGTCAGGCCACAGCGACGGACAAACTCCAATTGGAAAACCAGCCGGCTTCCGCAGCGGATGAAGCCAGGCAAAGCGCACGCGAAGCAGGACAGAATCTGTTCAGCGCAAAATCGCCCGCTGCCGACCACTCGCATATCAACCCATACCTCCTCTCTGCACTGGGCGGCACGATGCTGCTGCTGGCCGCAGGTGCGGGTTATTGGTGGTATCTCGATTCCGCCCGCGGCCTGTCACCGCAACACCCCGTCGCCGCAACTACGCAACCGATACAGGTCGCTGCCGTGACAGAGGAACCGCAAAGCGCCGAGCTTCCCGCTGACAACCCTGTCGCAGAGGAGATTGCGCCGGAGCCCGCGCTTCCGGACGTCATGACCGAACCCGCGCCTGCCGTCGAACCTCCCCGCCAAAAGTCTCCGGTGCGCATCGAACCGCAGCGGACGGAGGCCATCGATCCGCTGTTGCGCGATGCCTATCTGGCCTATCGCAGCGGCAAGCCGGACGAGGCGCAGCCTCTGTACCAGGAGATGGTCAGAAAGGATGCGAACAACGCCGATGCATTGCTCGGTCTGGCCGCAATCGCCCAGCAGCGCGGCGAAAGTCTGGTAGCAATGCAATATTATTCGCGCGTGCTGACGCTCGATCCGCGCAACGCGGTAGCGAACGCCGGCATGTCGGCGCTGAACACCGAAGACGACGGCAACGAGAGCCGGTTGAAGACGCTGCTGCGCGAACAGAACAACTCGGCTGCGCTGCATTTTGCGCTGGGCAACCTGTACGCCGGACAATCGCGCTGGAGCGAGGCGCAACAGGCCTATTTCAACGCCTGGACACTGGAGTCGGACAACGCCGAATTCGCCTACAACCTGGCCGTCAGCCTCGACCACCTCGGACAGGGCAATCTGGCCGCACGCTACTACCAGCGCGCGCAGCAACTCGACGCAACGCACAGTGCAGGCTTCGACCACGCCCAGGTCGCGCGACGCATCGAAGCGCTGGGCCGCCCAGGCAGGTAAACAAAATGCCGAACAACGCGACACAGGACAACCAGCTCCAGCAGCCGCTGGGACGCATACTGGTCGACAAGGGAGTCATCAGCGACGACCAGTTGCGCATCGCCCTGCAAGAACAGACCAAGACGCACCAGCCGCTGGGCCGTTTGCTGGTGCGTCTGGGTTTTCTCTCCGAAGCCACGATACGCGACGTGCTGTCGGAGAACCTCGGTCAGGAGAGCGTAGACCTCGCCGCCATCATCATCGACCCGGCCGCGCTGGCCTTCATCCCCAAGGATGTCGCGCGGCGCTACCAGCTGCTGCCGTTGTCGGTGGACAAGACCAGCCGCGTGCTGACGCTGGCGGTCGCCGATCCGGACAACATCATCGCGCTGGACCAGGTGCGAGCGCTGCTGAAGGACGAGTACCGGCTGATCACCCAGCTCGCCAGCGAATCCGACATCCTGCGCGCGATCGACCAGTACTACGGTTTCGAACTTTCCATCGACGGCATCCTGCACGAGATCGAGCCGGGCGAGATGGAGTACCAGACGCAGCAGGGCGTCAACGAATTCAGCCAACCGGTGGTGCGCCTGATCGATGCGTTGTTGACCGAGGCGGTGCAGCGCGGCGCATCCGACATCCATTTCGAGCCGGAGAGCAGCTTTTTGCGCATCCGCTACCGCATCGACGGCGTGTTGCGCCAGGTGCGCAGCCTGCACAAGAGTTTCTGGCCGGCGATGGTGGTGCGCCTGAAGGTGATGAGCAACATGAACATCGCCGAAACGCGTGCGCCGCAGGACGGCCGCATCTCGCTACGCCTTTCGGGGCGCCAGATCGATTTCCGCGTCGCATCGCACCCCACCACGCATGGCGAAAATTTGGTGCTGCGCATTCTGGATCGCCAGAAAGGCATCGTACCGCTCGGACAGATCGGGCTGGACGACGCCACGCTGAATACGCTCAAGCTCATCATCGCCAAACCAGAAGGCATCGTGCTGGTGACCGGCCCGACCGGCAGCGGCAAGACCACCACGCTGTACTCGGTGCTGAACCACATCAACACCGAGTCGGTGAACATCATGACGCTGGAAGACCCGGTGGAATACCCGATCGCGCTGATCCGCCAGACCTCGATCAACGAATCGGCCAAGCTGGATTTCGCCAACGGTATCCGCTCGATGATGCGCCAGGATCCGGACATCATTCTGGTCGGCGAGATCCGCGACCATCCCACCGCCGAGATGGCGTTTCGCGCCGCGATGACCGGCCATCAGGTTTATTCGACGCTGCATACCAATTCGGCCATCGGCGCGATCCCGCGCCTGCTCGACATCGGCATCCTGCCCGACATCATGGCCGGCAACATCATCGGCGTCGTGGCGCAACGACTGGTGCGCATCCTGTGCAAGGAGTGCAAATACCCTTACCAGCCGGATACGCAGGAACGCAAGCTGCTCGGCATTTCCGAACACGAGGACGTCACGCTGTATCGCGCCGCCGGCTGCGACTTGTGCAACCATCAGGGCTACAACGGCCGCATGGCGATCATGGAATTGCTGAAGATGGATCACGATCTGGACGATCTGGTGTCGCGTCGCGCCAGCACCCGACAAATCCGCGAGACCGCCATCGACAAGGGTTTCCGCCCGCTGGCGATGGACGGCATCCGGCGCATCCGGCAGGGCGTCACATCTCTGGCGGAAGTCAGCCGCGTGGTCGACCTGACCGACCGGCTGGGCTAGGGAGGCATCATGGCCCTGTATTCCTATCGCGCCATCGACAGCCACGGCAAGAGCAACAAGGGATTGCAGGATGCCGCCAATCTGATCGATCTGGAACTGCGTCTGAAACACGCCGGACTGGACCTGATCGACGCCCAGGTGGACAGCGGCAAGCTCGGACTAACGCGCGGCAGAATCAAGCGCCCCGAACTGATCACCTTCTTCTTCAACCTCGAGCAACTCACCCGCGCCGGCGTGCCGCTGCTGGAAAGCCTCGCCGATCTGCGCGACACGATGAACGACCCGCATTTTCGCGAGGTCATCGCCAACCTGGTCGAAGCCATCGAGGGCGGCAAGAAACTCTCGCTGGCCATGGCGGATCATCCCGATGCATTCGACCGCATATTCATCAGCCTCACGCATGCGGGAGAGGAAAGCGGCCAGTTGCCCGAGGTGTTCCTGCATATCACCGAGTCGCTGAAGTGGCAGGACGAGATGGCCGCACACACCAAGACCATCCTGCTCTATCCGGCCTTCGTCGGCGCCATCGTGATCGCGATCACCTTCTTCCTGATGATCTATCTGGTGCCGCAACTGGTCGGCTTCATCAAAAGCGTGGGCCAGGAGATTCCGTTCCAGACGCGCATGCTGCTCGCCACCTCGGCGTTTTTCGTGGACTACTGGTATGTGCTGATCGCCCTGCCTGTCGTACTGCCCATAGGCGCGAAACTGCTGATCGCCTCCAGCCCGGAGATGCGCTACCGCTACGACGACCTGAAGCTCAAGTTCTGGGTGATCGGCCCCATCCTGCGCAAGATCATCCTCGCGCGCTTCGCCAACACCTTCGCGATGATGTACGGCTCGGGCGTGGGCATCATGGACTGCATCGCCAATTCGCGCGAAGTGGTCAACAACCAAGTGATTTCCAAGAGTCTGGACGACGTCATCGTCGAGATCGAATCCGGCAAGAACCTTACCCAGAGCTTCCAGAACACCGGCATCTTCCCGCCGCTGGTGATACGCATGCTCAAGGTAGGCGAAGCCACCGGCTCGCTGGACAAGGCGCTGCTGAATGTCAGCTATTTTTACGACCGCGATGTCAAAGACTCCATCAAGAAGGTGCAAGTCATGATAGAGCCGACGATGACCCTGATCCTCGGCGCACTGCTCGGCTGGGTGATGCTGTCGGTGCTGTCGCCGATCTACGATCTCATCGGCAAGGTGAAATTCTGATGAAAAACGCCCTGTTACTGTTCCTGAGCGCCAGCCATCTCCATGCGCAAATCATGAGAGGCGGAAAAATCGTGGCGCAGCACGAATTCGACGACACGGCGGCCGGGCCGAGCGATTTCGCGGCCTTCATGAAAACCGTCCACTATCGCACTTACCTGCTGGTCGACCTGATCGAAGAGGATTTTCGTCAAGAAAGCATTCCGCACCTGATCGGCGGCAGCCGCAACGCGCTGCTGCAACGCAAGTTCGAGCAGTTTTACCGCGGCACGCCGTTCCGCCAGGCCACACTGCTGAAACGCCAGAAAACCGGCCGGCGCGACGACGACATGCTGTTCTCGGCGCTGACCAATCCGGCGCTGGTCACCCCCTGGCTGAACATCCTGCTGGCACACAAAATCCCGCTCGTCGGCATCTATTCGGTGCCGCAGATCAGCGCGCCGCTGGTCAAGGATCATCCATCCAATTATCTGCTGCTGATTTCCTGGGAGAAATCGGCCGGGTTACGCCAAACCTATTTCAGCGATCATCGCCTGCAGATATCCCGTCTGACGCCGATCAATGCCGACCTGACATTTCAGGACGCAGTTACGCGCGAATTGCCGCGCACCTACCAATACCTGAAGAGCCTGAGCCTGCTCCCTGCCGGGCAGATGCTGGATGTGCGCCTGCTGGGACAGAGCCGGGATTTGATCGAGCTCCAGTCGACGCTGCCGGCGAATGCGGACATGCGTTACGACTTCGTCGACCTGGAAAATCTGGCCGACAAACTCGACATCGAACACCGTTTCACCGACTCGGATGCCAGCCAGGTATTCATGCATTATCTGGCGACCACCCCGCCGCCGACCCATTATGCCAACACCGAGCATGTCCATTACTGCACGCTATGGCGGCTGCGCCGCGCGCTGAACTGGATCGCAGGCGGATTGCTGGTCGGCAGCCTGGGCTGGGGCACGGCCGACATCTGGCAAAGCGGCTGGAATGCGAACGAGGCCCGCACCATGGACAGCGAGGCGAGGCTCATCCAGAACGAAGTGAAACAAATCACCGACGCATTCCCGAACACGTTCGCCCCCGCCTCGGACATGAAGGCGTCCGTCTCGATCATGCACCAGCTGGGCAAACAAACCCTCGCCCCCGGCGAGGCGATGCAGCCGCTCGGCAGCGTACTCGAACGCTATCCGCGCATCGAGCTCGACGAACTCGGCTGGAAAATGGATGCCGCAGAACCCACCGCGGATAACATGCCATCCGCTATCCCGGCGCAAGTCGTCACCCTCAACGGACGCCTGCTCGGCTTCGAGAACGACTATCGCACCGCACTCGACCACCTCGACCGCTTCCAGCACGACCTCGAAAAGCAGGGCTACCGCGTAACCGCGCTGAGCAAGCCGCTCGACGTCAGCCCGAGTGGCAACATCTCCGACCGCATCGAAGCGCAACAGCAGGCGCTCACTTTTGCACTGAAACTCTCGCGGAGGTCGCCGGAATGAAACTCGCCCGTTCCGATTTCACTCTAATGCAATGGAGCCTGCTGGCGGTTTGCGCAGCTGCACTGCTCAGCGCGGCATTCCTGTATGTCAGCGGCCAATATGCCGCACAAACGCAGCAAGACCGGCGTAGCGCGCGAACCCGACTCGACGATGCCCGCCGCCAACTGACGTCCGCCCAGGAGGACAAACAAAACATGGCGACCTATGCAGAAAAATATCAGGCCCTGGCGAATAACGGCATCATCGGCGACGGGCAGCGACTGGACTGGATGGAAGGACTGGAAAAACTGAGGCAGCGACAACTCGTCTCCTCGTTCCGCTACAACATCGCCCCGCAAAAAACACATGCCCCCATGCTCCCGATCGACAGCGGCAACTTCGACATCCAGTACAGCGAAATGACGATGGAATTCGACCTGCTGCACGAAGGACAACTACTGAATTTCTTCTCCGCGCTGCGCAACCAGGTCAAGGGGCATTACCAGCTCGAAGGCTGCACGCTGAAACGGCAAGGCGGCAATGAAGAGGGCGGCGGCAAGGCCGGCCTCACCGCCGCATGCCGCGGCGGCTGGATCACCCTGAAGAACCGGAACGCGACGCCATGAACCCGAATTTCAAAATCGCCCTGTGCGCCATCGCCCTGACGACCTTCGCTCCCGCCAACGCCGAAGAACTGGGCCGCCTGTTTTACACCCCGGAACAGCGTGCCCAGATGGACATCGAGCACGCCCGCAACACCACACCCGCCGATTCGCCCAACGTCATGTCGATAGACGGCATCGTGCAACGCCACGGCGGCGAACGCACCGTGTGGATCAACGGCGTGCCTCAGTCTGCAGGCCAAAGCGACGAACGCGCACCCGAGAGCGTCCCGGTCGCCGTCCCCGGTCAGTCGCAACCGGTCAAGGTCAAGGTCGGACAGAAAGTGATCGTCAATCCTGCCCCCGCAGGAGAATAGGAACGCGCGATGCGCCGCCCTTCACGCCACACCAGCCCAAACAAACAACGCGGCGTCGCGCTGATGGTGATGCTGGTGGTCATGATCATGGGAATCGCCGCGGCGCTGATCGGCTCGCTCACCACCACGGCACTAAAAAATGAGCAGCAGCGTAAAACCGCCGAGGCTCTCGCGCAGGCGAAAGATGCGCTAATCGGCTACGCCGTCAAAGTGCAACTCAGCCACTCGACAGCTTGTATTCCCAATTGCACACGCCCGGGCGACCTACCTTGTCCTGATATCGACAACGACGGCAGTGCCGAATCCTCGTGTGGCAATGCCTCAGGAAGCACCGGGCAAACAACACGCATTGGTCGCCTACCCTGGAGAACATTGGGACTACCCGATCTTCGGGACGGCAGTGGTGAAAGGTTATGGTATGTCGTCTCCAACAACTTCAAGAACAACTACCGAACTTCTTGCACTTCACCTGGACAAACCGGATGCCTAAATAGCGACACAGTAGGCACGATTAGCGTATCCGCGCGCGATGGAACCCGCATCAACGATGGCAGCGGAAGTACTGGAGCCGTAGCAATCATCATCGCGCCCGGTGACATCTTGAAACGACAAGATGGCTTACAGCAAGATCGCAGCAGCATCGGCATCAACATCGCCAGCAACTATCTGGACATCGCCACTGTCGGCGGCAACACCGAGGACAACGCCAACTTTATCGACGGCTCTTCCAGCAATGGATTTATCCAGGGTCAAATTGATGATGGCAACGGCAATACCATCGTCAATGACCAGTTACTGGTTATATCTCAAGAAAATATCATACAGCCCGTCCAGAAACGCGTAGCAGCGGAGGTAAGGCTGTGCCTAGAAGACTATGCAAGCAACAACCTTGGTCGCTACCCGTGGGCCACACCACTAAACGATTTGGGCACTTACCACGACGAGCATGACCAATATTTCGGTCGCCTCTCGGACAACTTAGATAATACTCGGAGCGATAGCTACGTCGGCTGGCCTATCTTTAGCTATACCATGGATAACGATTGGGGAACGGGAGCATGCAATACCCATTACAACAATACGCCGAGTGGGTGGTGGATTAACTGGAAAGAAATGGTATTTTATGGAGTGGCACGTAGATTCAGACCGAATGATACTACCGCTCCAGACTTTCCATCGACCTGTGCAACACCCGGCAATTGTCTGAACGTTAATAGCTTGAATACCCCAGCGAAATTTGTTGTGATTGTTGCAGGAAAGAAACTAGGTAACCCTGACCAAGCGCTACGCAATATCAACAAGACCAATGCATTTTATTATTTAGAAGGCGGCAACGAAAATGCTGATCAGAGCGGCGGGTATACATTCATTCAAAGTTCACCATCAGCCACTTTCAACGACACACTGATTTATCGATGATTAATCATAGCGAATACCATCAGACACAAGGGGGCTTCACGCTGGTCGAAATGGCGATGGTGCTGTTGATCATCGGCCTGCTGCTAAGCGGGCTGATGCCCACGCTATCCGCGCAAATGGAAGCTCAACGCATCAAAGAAACTCAACATCAAATGAATGAAATCAAAGAAGCACTGATCGGTTTCGCCCTGATCTACGGCAGGCTACCCTGCCCCGCGGACGCCACCATAGCTACCGGCCAGCCCGATTCCGGCAAAGAAAAAAGCTCCTGTTTAGCTGGCAATAATGGTGGTGTGCTACCTTGGGTTACATTGGGCGTCAATGAAACGGATGCATGGGGGCGGCGTTTTACTTACCGTGTCACCCCCGCATTTGCAACCGTCACCCCGCTCTTTCTATTAAGTTCTTCAGCCAACCTGGATGTTGGCTTAACCAGCAATTCCTCCGATACCAGTGTTGCATTCAACGTCCCCGCCATTGTTGTATCACATGGATCAAACGGACTTGGAGCTTACACACCCGCAGGTGGGACGCCACCCACTACTGCAACAGGAGATGAACTAGACAACGTTGCATCAGACAACAACAACCACTTTGTTAGCCACGATTTCGTTCAGAACGGTTTCGACGACATCGTTGCGTGGATATCACCTAATACCTTGATGAACCGCATGGTCGCGGCAGGCAAGCTCCCGTAATCAGGCCCTGCGCCAGCTCGTTCCCTGCGGCGTATCTTCCAGCACGACTCCCGCCTCCAGCAGCTCCTTGCGGATGCGGTCGGCTTCGGCGAAGTTCTTCGCTTTCTTCGCGGCGATGCGCGCTTCGATCTGCGCATCGATAGCGGCATCGTCCAGCCCGCCTTCGCCAGCACCCGCTTGCAGGAATTGCTGCGGATCGCGCTGTAGCAGTCCGAGCACACCGGCCAGTGCCTTGAGTAGGGGCACGGCGCGCCGTGCCCCTGCCTCGCTACGGTTCGCTTCGTTGGCGAGATCGAACAGCACAGCGACCGCTTCCGGGGTGTTGAAGTCGTCATCCATCGCGGCCTTGAAGCGCGTCGCATGAGCATCAGCCCAATCCACCGGTAGTAGGTCGGACTTCAGTCCGACATCCTCATGCCGGGATGAATCCCGACCTACAACTTCGGCACTTTTCAACGCCGTATAAAGACGCGTCAGCGCGCCCTTCGCATCGTCCAGATGCTGGTCGGAATAGTTCAGCGGGCTGCGGTAGTGTGCGCGCAGGATGAAGAAGCGCACGACTTCGGCATCGTATTTCTTCAGCACCTCGCGTATCGTGAAGAAGTTGCCCAGACTCTTGGACATCTTCTCGTTGTCCACGCGGATGAAGCCGTTGTGCATCCAGTAGTTCACGAAGCTGCACTGGTGCGCACCCTCGCTTTGCGCGATCTCGTTCTCGTGGTGCGGGAACTGCAAGTCCGCACCGCCGCCGTGGATGTCGAAATGCTTACCCAGCAATTCCGAGCCCATCGCCGAACATTCGATATGCCAGCCGGGGCGGCCTTTGCCCCATTTGGAATCCCATTTCACCTCGTCCGCTTCGCTGTCCTTGGCGTGCTTCCACAACACGAAATCGAGCGGATCGTTCTTGTCGGTCGCGACATCCACGCGCTCGCCCGCGCGCAGGTCTTCCAGCGACTTGCCGGAGAGCTTGCCGTAGCCGTCGAACTTGCGCACAGCATAGTTCACGTCGCCGTCGGCCGCCTGATAGGCCAAGCCATTTTTTTCCAGCTGCTCGATCATTGCCAGCATCTGCGGCACGTACTGCGTTGCGCGCGGCTCGTGGTCGGGACGCTGCACGCCCAGCGCATCGGCGTCCTCGTGCATCGCATCGATAAAGCGCTGCGTCAGCGCGTGAATGGACTCGCCATTCTCCGCCGCGCGCTTGATGATCTTGTCGTCGATATCGGTGATGTTGCGCACATAGGTGACGTCGTAGCCGGAGGCCTTCAGCCAGCGGTACACCATGTCGAATACCACCATGACGCGTGCGTGTCCCAAGTGGCAGTAGTCGTACACCGTCATGCCGCAGACATACATGCGGACCTTGTTGGCGTCGATGGGTTTGAAATCCTGCTTGTCGCGGGCGAGGGTGTTATAGATTTTCAGCATTTCCTGTTTCTTCCTGAGCCGTCATTCCGGCGCAGGCCGGAATCCAGTCATTGAATAAATTCTCCGCAACGCGGAGACAAAACCAACTGCATGTTAATTAAAACCGCTGGATACCGGCCTACGCCGGTATGACGGCCTAACATACCGAGTCGTACAAATCCGTCCAGTCAGGATTGAACTCCTCGATCAGTTTCAATTTCCACGCACGCTGCCATTCCTTGAGCGCTTTCTCGCGTTGAATGGCAGACTCCATCGTTTCATGCACCTCATACCAAACCAGTTGACCCACGCCATATTGTTTGGTGAATCCATCGACAACGTGGTTCTTGTGCTCCCATACCCGTTTGACCAAGTCCGAGGTAACTCCAACATACAAGGTGCCGTTACGTTGGCTGGCTAGCAGATAAACACACGGCTGCTTGTTCATCGTGTCGCCCCTTGGTTTTCGTCATACCGGCGCAGGCCGGTATCCAGTGCTTTTATCAAACATGCCGTTGGTTTTGTCCGTGCTTCGCACGGGCTATTTAACTAACTGGATACCGGCCTACGCCGGAATGACGGTTAACTCTGTTCCTTCGCCCAGGAGTCTTTCAACGTCACGGTGCGGTTGAACACCAGCTTGCCGCCGGGCTGATGCTCGCGGCGGTCGGTGACGAAATAACCGAGGCGTTCGAACTGGTAGCGCGTCTCCGGCGCTGCGTCGCGCACGTCAGCCTCGACCCAGCCCTGCACCACGGTCAACGAGGTCGGGTTCAGGTGAGTGCAGAAATCCACTTCCCTGTCCGCATCCGGCTCCGAAACGTTGAACAAGCGGTCGTACAAACGTATCTCCGCAGGCAGCGCGTGCTCGCAGGACAGGAAGTGGATCACTCCCTTGACCTTGCGGCCTTCCGGGTTCTTGCCCAGCGTGCCGTGGTCTATGCTGCACTTGAGTTCGATCACACGGCCTGCAGCATCCTTCACCGCTTCGTCGCAGCGCATCACGTAGCTATGGCGCAAACGGATCTCGCCGCCCAGCGTGAGGCGCTTCCAGCCTGCCGGCGGCACTTCGGCGAAGTCGTCGGCTTCGATGAACAGCTCTTTCGAAAATGGCACGACGCGCTTGCCGAGTTCCGGCACATTGGGATGGAAATCCGCTTCGCGCGTCAACGCGCCGTCGGCATTCGTAATGGTGACCTTGAGCGGATTGACGATGGCCATCACGCGCGGCGCACGCAATTCCAGATCCTCGCGAATCGCGCCTTCCATCACCGCCATATCGACGCTGTTCTCGCCCTTGGACACACCGATGCGCTTGGCGAATTCGCGTATGCCTTCCGGCGTGTAACCGCGACGGCGCATGCCGGAAATCGTGGGCATGCGCGGGTCGTCCCAGCCGTTTACCTTCTTTTCATTCACCAGTTGCAGCAGCTTGCGCTTGCTGGTGATGGTGTAGTGCAGCTCAAGGCGCGAGAACTCGTATTGGCGCGGGTGGCAGGGGATGGTGATGTTGTCCAGCACCCAGTCGTACAGCGGGCGGTGATCTTCGAATTCCAGCGTGCAGATGGAATGGGTGATGCCTTCCAGCGCGTCGGAGATGCAATGCGTGTAGTCGTACATCGGGTAGATGCACCACTTGTCGCCGGTGCGGATGTGGTGCGCGCGACGGATGCGGTAGATGGCCGGATCGCGCATGTTCATGTTGGGCGAACTCATGTCGATCTTCGCGCGCAGCACCATCGCGCCGTCGGCGAATTCGCCGTTCTTCATGCGCGCGAACAGGTCGAGGTTCTCTGCCACACTGCGGTCGCGGTTCGGGCTGTTCTTGCCCGGTTGGGTCAGTGTGCCGCGATATTCGCGCATCTGCTCAGGCGTAAGGTCATCCACATAAGCCAAGCCTTTGTTGATCAGCTCGACCGCGAAATCGTACAACGCGTCGAAATAATCCGACGCCCAGTGCACCTCTCCGCTCCACTGGAAGCCCAGCCAGCGCACATCTTCCTGGATGGACAGCGCATACTCCTCGCTCTCTTTCTCCGGGTTGGTGTCGTCGAAACGTAGGTTGCACAAGCCGTTGTAGTCCTTCGCCAGACCGAAGTTCAGGCAGATGGACTTGGCGTGACCCACGTGCAGATAGCCGTTCGGCTCCGGCGGAAAGCGCGTGACGATGCTCTTGTGCCGGCCAGCGGCGAGGTCGCCGTCAATGATCGTGCGGATGAAATTGGAGACTGCTGGTTGTGGCGCGCTGCTCATGCTGTTTTCTCGGTTCCGGTCGAATTGAGGGATTACGCGCCGAATTCTACCCGAAAATCCCCTTTAATCCCCTGCCAGAGCCGTGAACAAGGGCCGTTAATTTGGTAGAATCCGCCGCTATCGAAGCAATCCTCGCGCCGTATGCGCGCCATCGGGAACAGAATATGCAGAATCGCAGCAACCAGACTCGCTCAATCCGGATCAACCGCCATATCGCGCCGCTCGTCGGCGCGTTGCTGTTGGCTCTCAGTGTCGCCGCTCATGCCGACGACGTGCAGGACGCCAACAAGCTGTTCAAGCAAGGCCAGCACACGCAGGCAATGGACAAGGTGAACGGCTATCTCGCCGGCAAGCCCAAGGACGCACAGGCGCGCTTCCTGAAAGGCCTGATCCTGACGGAACAGGGCAAGAGCGCCGACGCGATCAAGGTTTTTTCCTCATTGACCGAAGACTATCCAGAGCTGCCGGAGCCGTACAACAACCTCGCCGTGCTGTACGCCAGCCAGGGGCAGTACGACAAGGCGAAGCAGTCGCTAGAGATGGCGATCCGCACCCATCCGAGCTACGCCACCGCGCACGAGAACCTCGGCGACATCTACGCCAAGATGGCCAGTCAAGCCTACGACCGCGCGTTGCAACTGGACCGCAGCAACACCGCGACACAGACCAAACTGGCGATGATCCAGGACCTGTTCTCGAACGGCACGCGTGCCAAACCCGCCACGCCTGTCGCAGTCGCCGCATCGAAGCCGGTTGCAGCCGAGCCTGTAGCGGCCGCCAAGCCCGCACAGGCCGCTGCCGCACCAGTCGAGAAAACACCCAAGCCGGCTGCAAACAACAACGGCGATGACGTGCTGAAAGCCGTCAACAGCTGGGCTGCGGCATGGTCGGCGCAGAACAGCAAAAAGTACCTGTCGCTCTATGCGTCCGACTTCAAGGTGCCGGGCAAACAGAGCCGCAAGGAATGGGAAGCCTCCCGCAAGGAGCGCATCGCCAAGCCCAAATCCATCGAGGTCGGCATCAGCGAGACCAGTGTGAGCTTCAGCGACGCCAGCCACGCGACCGTGAAGTTCCGCCAGACTTACCGCGCCAGCCACCTGAAGACCTCCAGCAGAAAGACACTGCTGATGGTCAAGTCCGGCGGCGACTGGCGCATTCAGGAAGAGCGCACCCGCTAAGCCATGTTGCGCCGCGCCCTGATATCGACTCTGCTGTGTTGCCTGCTGATAGGCGCAGTCCAGTCATCGTCCGATTCGGTCCACGCCGCCCAGTCGGGTGACAGCGATGCCTTTGACGACTCTGCGCTGCCGCCGCTGGATTCGCGCGGCATCGAAGGGCAGCTGGCGAAAACCCTGCAGGCCATCAACGACAATCGTCTCGACGCCGCGTTGCACGAAGTGAACACACTGCTGCGATCCAATCCCGACTTCAAGCTGGCGCATCTGGTCAAGGGCGACCTGCTGATGGCCCGCGCCGGCGAGATCCAGGGCATAGGCAGCGCATCCAATGCGCCGCAGGACAAGATCGAAGACCTGCGCGACGAAGCGCGCGTGCGCCTGATGCGCGTACTGTCGCAGGACGACAAGAAACAGGCGCCGCGCTTCCTGTGGCAGATGAACGCACAGCAGAAATACGCGCTGGTGGTCGACACCAGCCGTTCCACGCTGTTCGTATACGAAAACGTGAACGGCGAACCGCGTTACGTCACCGACTTCTACGTGACGATAGGCAAGCTCGGCACCGACAAGTATTCCGAAGGCGACCAGCGCACGCCGCTGGGCGTGTATTTCGTCCAGGCCGACCTGCCGAAAGATAAGCTCGCCGACCTCTATGGCAGCGGCGCTTTTCCGCTCGACTACCCTAACGAATGGGATCGCAAAAACAACCGCAGCGGCAGCGGCATCTGGCTGCACGGCACCCAGTCCGGCACTTACAGCCGTCCGCCGCGAGCCAGCAACGGTTGCGTCGTGCTGGCAAACGACGACCTGAACAAGGTCTCCCGCTATCTGCAGGTCGGCGTGACCCCGGTGATCATCAGCGACCGCATCGACTGGCTAGACGAACAGACTCAAACCGAGCGCGCCGCGTTGCAGCAACAGATCGAACAATGGCGTGGCGACTGGGCCAGCCTCGACACCCAGGCTTACCTGCGCCACTATGCGCGCGACTTCGCCAGCGGAGGCGCGAACTATGAGTCATGGGCGAAACAGAAACAGCAAGTGAACGGCGGGAAAACCTGGATCAAGGTCGGCCTGTCCAACGTCAGCATGTTCACCTATCCGAACCGGCCGGATCTGGTCGTGGTGAATTTCGAACAGGACTACAGCAGCAGCAACCTGTCCAACAAGATGAAGAAGCGCCAGTACTGGATGAAGCAGGATGGTCGCTGGCAGATAGTCTACGAAGGAGCCGCCTGACATGAAACGAATTTTCGCCGCGCTGTTCGCGCTGCTGCTGTGCTGCACGATGCAGCCGGCCCATTCCCAACCCAAGAACTTTTCAACCAAAGGCAAACAGACCATGATCAAACTGCACACCAACCTCGGCACCATGACACTGCAACTGGACGCCGAAAAAGCGCCGCTCAGCGTCGCAAACTTCATCGAATACGTAAACAGCGGTTTTTACGACGGCACGATCTTCCATCGCGTGATGGATAACTTCATGATCCAGGGCGGTGGTTTCGAACCTGGCATGAAGCAGAAGCCGACCAACGCGCCGGTCAAGAACGAGGCCGCCAACGGCCTGAAGAATGAGAAATACACGGTCGCGATGGCGCGCACTTCCGATCCGCATTCCGCCACCGCGCAGTTCTTCATCAACGCGACGAACAACGACTTCCTCGACTATCCGGGACAGGACGGCTGGGGCTACTGCGTGTTCGGCAAGATCGTCGAAGGCATGGAAGTCGTCGATGCGATCAGGAAGGTGAAGACCGGCAACAGCGGCTTCCACCAGAATGTGCCGAAGGAAGACGTCGTCATCACCAAGGCTGAAGTCGTTCAATAACAAAGAGTGCTGAGGACTGAGTGCTGAGTGGCGCGGCGGTTCTCCTCAGCACTCAGTACTCGCCCCTCAGTCCTCGATCTCGAAATGCCACATTCGCTATTCATTTCCGACCTGCACCTCTCCGCCGACCACCCTGAGAGCATGGCGGAGTTTCGCCACTTCGTCGCCGAAATCGCGCCGCAGGCCGAGGCGCTGTATATCCTAGGCGACCTGTTCGAATACTGGGCAGGCGATGACGATCTCGGCGATCCTTTCCATGCCGAAGTCGTCGCCGCTCTGGCGAGCCTCGCCCACCACCAGACGCTGGTCTACCTGCAACGCGGCAACCGCGACCTGCTGATGGGCCAGGAACTGGCGGCTGCCTGCCACGCCACGCTGCTGGACGACCCGACGCTGGTCGACCTGTACGGCACACCTACGCTGCTGACCCACGGCGACATGCTGTGCACCGACGACATCGAATACCAGCGTTACCGCGAAATGGTGCATGACGAGGAGTTCCAGCGCCTGTTCCTGTCCAAACCGCTGGATGAGCGCAAGGACTACATCGCCGGACTGCGGCTGCGCAGCATGGTCGAGAAGGAGTCCAAGGACAGCGCGATCATGGATGTCAACGAAGAAGCGGTCGAAGCGATTCTGCGGGAATTCCAGTACCCGCGGCTGATCCACGGCCACACCCATCGTCCGAGCCGCCACGAACATCTGGTGGACGGCCATCGCTGCGTACGCTGGGTGCTGGCCGACTGGTCCGAGGAAGGCTCCGCATTGCGCGTGGATGCGATGGGCTGCAACATGATCCTGTTCTCGCCCGGCTCGGTCGATGGGCCGGCGCTGCCGAAGACCGGGTTGTTCTGAATATCTGCTGAAAAACCGACTGTCCACGAAAAACACGAAAAGACACGAAAGATTCACCTGTGCAGCAAATTTGCGGACACGAAAGCAATGTTTTATTTTTCGTGACTTTCGTGTTTTTCGTGGACCAAAACGCTTTTTATTCAGCGCAACTTCACACCCTCGGCGGCGCACAGCTTCTCGCAAGGCCTGCCGTCGTGGTCGCCGTCCAGCGGCTTGCCGCCGCAACGCTCGTAATAGCGCCTGGCATCCGCGCAGGAAGTCATCTCGGAACAGCGCGCCTTGCCGCATCCCGATTCGTCCGATGCGACGCTCGCCGCCGTCGATGCAGCAACAGACGACACGGCGACCGGCGACGCGACAGTGGATGGATGCTGTTTGCGCCACTTCGACGGCTCGACGATATCATCGCCCGCCCACAGCCCGCGCTTTGCCAGTTGCGCCTCGCGCTGCAGCGCCATCAGTTCGCGATTGGAATGGAAGCGCGAATACTCCCAAGCCAGGCCGCGCCGCACCTGCTCGTGATTCACATTTAGGCCGGCGACGCTCACCATCGCGACGATGCGCCCGTAGTCATCCACCGCGCGAGACTCGACCTGCACCTGCTGGCGCATCACCATATCCGCCAGCGATTTCTGCGAGGCCGTGCCGTAAGGCTGCGCCTTCTCGGGCGCATCGATCTCGGCCAGCCGCAGCTTAAGCGGCTTGCCGCCGCGCGTCACCAGCAGGGTGTCGCCGTCCAGCACCGCGATCACCTCGGCGGTAAAAACCTGGGCCGGAGTATTCGCACCCTGCGCCGCTGTCGCCGCGAGAAGTGCGACTAACAACAGCAGCAGGATGCGGATCGGCTTCATACGAGGAAGGTCTTGACGATCGCCAGACAGAGCAGCGCATAGCCGGCGGCCAGCAGATCGTCGAACATCACGCCCAGCCCGCCGTGCCAATTGCTGTCGAAATAACGTATCGGCGGCGGTTTGACGATGTCGAAGAAGCGAAACAGCACAAAGGCCAGCAGCCACCATTCCCAGCTCGGCGGTGTGAAGAACAGCACTAGCAGCATCGCGACGATCTCGTCCCACACGATGCCGCCGTAGTCCGAATCGCCCAGCGCCTTGCCGGTGATGTCGCACACCCACACCCCTATCGCGAACGCCCAGATCAGCAGTAGCAGGAACATTGCCTCGGACAGGCGCGGCGCGAGAAACCAGTAGATCGGGAAGGCGACTAGCGTGCCGAACGTGCCCGGCGCCTTGCGCGCCAGCCCGCTGCCGAAACCGAACGACAGCAGATGCGCCGGATGGCTGAACAGGAAGCGCCAGCTCGGTTTGACGAGCAACTCAGCGGAAGTGGTCATAACCCTCGGATTCGATATTGAGCGGATTGCCGTTCGCATCCTGCACGATGCAGGCGCGTCCTGCAACGATTTTTCCGATGCGCGTCAGCGGCAGGCCCAGCCGTTCGGCGATAGCGCGCACTTCGGAGGCTCGCGCAGCGGGAGCGGTGAAGCACAATTCGTAGTCGTCTCCGCCGGCCAATGCGAGCTTCTGCTGCGAGTATGAACGCAGCACCTGCGACACCGGCAACGCATCGAAATCTATCTCCGCGCCGACGTTCGAGCATTCCATGATATGGCCGAGATCGGCCAGCAGGCCGTCCGACACATCGATCGCGCTGTTCGCGACGCCGCGCAGCGCCAGCCCCAGTTCGATGCGCGGCTGCGGCTGGTGCAGGCGTTGCGCGCAGGCGGCAAAATCAGCTTCCGACAAGGCGATGCGCCCCTGCAGATGCGCCAGCGCGAGCGCGGCATCGCCCAGCGTACCCGACACCCAGATGTCGTCGCCGGGCTGCGCGCCGCTGCGGCGCAACGCCTGCTGCGGCGGCACTTCGCCGAAGATCGTCACGCATAAATTCAGCGGCCCGCGCGTGGTGTCTCCGCCGACCAGATCGACGCCATGCTGCTGCGCCAGCTCGAAAAATCCCGCGCTGAACCGCTCCAGCCAGACCTCGTCCGCCGCCGGCAACGATATCGCCAACGTCGCCCAGCGCGGCGATGCACCCATCGCCGCGAGGTCGGACAGATTCACCGCCAAGGTTTTGTGACCAAGCAGATAAGGGTCGGCGTCGGGGAAGAAATGCGTGCCGCTGACCAGCATGTCGGTGGACACCGCCAGCACCTTGCCCGCCGTCGGCTGCAGCAATGCGGCGTCGTCGCCCACGCCCAGCACCGCGCCGGGCGTGGCGCGGGTGAAGTAACGGCGGATCAGGTCGAATTCGGACATAAATTGTAGGTCGGGTTAGCGTAGCGTAACCCGACGAGCATCGAAATGTCGGGTTACGCTACGCTAACCCGACCTACGTAACTACAAATATCACTTGCGCGCGGCGAACTCCACGGCGCGCACTTGCGGAGCGAGCTTGTCGAGCACGCCGTTGACGTACTTGTGGCCGTCGGTGCCGCCGAAGGTCTTGGCCAGTTCGACCGCCTCGTTGATGACGACCTTGTAGGGCACTTCGATGCACTGCGACAGTTCGAACGCGCCGAGCAGCAGCACCGAGAACTCCACCGGACTGAGTTCGGACATCGGCCTGTCCAGATACGGCACCAGCAGTGCCTCGATAGCCTCGTGCTGCGCCAGCGCGCCCTGCAGCAGGCGTGAGAACATCGCCTTGTCGTAGCGGCCGAGATTCTTCTCGCCGAGGGTATGTTTCTCGATGTCGCTCACCTCGCCGCCGGAGACGCGCCACTGGTAGATGCCCTGCAGCGCCAGTTCGCGCGCGCGGTGGCGCGGGCTGGCCGGAGCCTTTTTGACTTCGCCCTCGCTCACGCCAGGCCTCGCAGCAGGTTGGCCATCTCGATTGCCACCTGCGCTGCCTCGCCGCCCTTGATGTGCATGCGCGCGATGGCTTGTTCGTCGGTGTCGGTGGTCAGGATCGCATTGGCGATCGGCGTGCGGGTGACCAGCTGCACGTCGCCCACGCAGCGCGCCGATTCGTTCGACACCACTTCGAAGTGGTAGGTATCGCCGCGTATCACCGCACCCAGCGCGATCAGCGCATCGTATTCGCCGGTCTCGGCCATGCTCAGCAGCACCAACGGGATCTCCAGCGCGCCGGGCACGGTCGCCAACGTGATGTCGTCTTCGGCAACGCCATGCTGCACCAGTTGCGCACGGCACGCGCCCAGCAGGCCTTCGCACACTTCGGTATTAAAGCGGCTCTGCACGATGCCGATGCGCATGCCCTTGCCGTCCAGATTCTTCTCCAGTTCTTTCATTGCTTTTCCTTGTTTTGACAGTAACGCACCACTTCCAGGCCGAAGCCGGTCATGCTCGGCAGCTTGCGCGGGGTGGCGATCAGGCACATCTTGCCGACGTTGAGGTCGCGCAGTATCTGCGCGCCGATACCGTAATTGCGCGGGTCCCACTGCGCATGTTGCGCCTCCGGTTTCGCTGCGGCGCGAGCCAGCAGGCTGGCCGAGGTCTCGTCGTGATGCATCAGCACCAGCACGCCGGCCGGCGACGCGGCGATGCGCGTCAGCGCGGCATGCACGCTGGTGGAGTTCGGATAGCTGGCTTGTTCGAGGAAATCCATCACCGACAGCGGCTCGTGCACGCGCACCAGCGTTTCGTTCTGCGGCTGGATGTCGCCCTTGACCAGCGCCAGATGCGTGCGCTGAGTGGTCTTGTCGGTATAGGTCACCAGGTCGAGCTCACCGTAGGCGGTCTGCACCTTGCGGCGCGCGACGCGCTCGATCAGCGTCTCGTTGTGGATGCGGTATTCGATCAGGTCGGCGATGGTGCCTATCTTCAGCCCATGCTGTTTCGCGAACGGAATCAGGTCGGGCAGGCGCGCCATCTCGCCGTCGTCCTTGAGTATCTCGCAGATCACCGAAGCCGGCGTCAGCCCGGCCAGTTGCGCGAGGTCGCAGCCCGCCTCGGTGTGGCCTGCGCGCACCAGCACGCCGCCGTTCTGTGCGCGCAGCGGGAAGATATGGCCGGGCTGCACGATGTCGGCAGGCTTGGCGTTCTTGTTCGCGGCCGCCTGTATCGTGCGCGCGCGGTCCGCCGCCGAGATGCCGGTAGTCACGCCGGTCGCCGCCTCGATGGAAACGGTGAAATTGGTCGCCAGCGGCAGGCCGTTTTCGCTGACCATCAGCGGGAGTTTGAGCTGCGCGCAATGCGCTTGCGTCAGCGTCAGGCAGATCAGCCCGCGCCCGTGCTTGGCCATGAAATTGACCATCTCCGGCGTGACGAACTCGGCGGCGAACACCAGATCGCCCTCGTTCTCGCGATCCTCCTCATCCACCAGCACGACCATGCGCCCGGCGCGTATCTCTTCGATGATTTCTTGTATCGGTGCTACGTCAGTCATTTGGTTTGCTCTTTCTCTGCATACATCATGCGTTCCACATAGCGCGCGATCAGATCGATTTCCAGATTCACGCGCGCCCCGGCCTTCAACTCGTTCAGCATCGTCATCTTCAGCGTGTGCGGTATCAGATTGATGTTGAACACCGCGCCATCCACCTCGTTGACAGTGAGGCTGACGCCATTGATGGTGATCGAGCCTTTCAGTGCGATGAATTTCGCCAGTTCTTGCGGCGCGCGCACCACCAGTTTCCAGCTCTCGCCGATATCGTCGAAGGCCTCCACTACACCGACGCCGTCGACATGGCCGCTGACCAGATGGCCGCCCAGCCTGTCCGACAGGCGCAAGGCCTTTTCCAGATTGACGCGTCCGCCCTGCCGCTCCAGCCCGACGGTGCAGTTCAACGTCTCGCGCGACACATCGACCGTAAAGTCGTTACCTTCAATCGCGACCACGGTCAGGCATACGCCGTTCACCGCGATGCTATCGCCGAGTTGCACATCGTCCATGCCGAGCGCTTCGGTCGCCACGGTCAGGCGCAGGCCGCCTTCGCGATCCTGAGCGCGCTTGATAACACCTACATCTGCAATGATGCCGCTGAACATACCTAAACTCCTTTACGCCTAGTTTTTAACCCTCGCCGTGATGCGCAGGTCGTTGCCGACCTGGCGCACATCCTGCCATTCGAGATCGACGCGTTGATCCAGCGCGGTCAACTCGCCCAATGCTGCAATGCCACGCGCCGCATCGCCCAGCAACTGCGGCGCGACATACAGCAACAACTCATCCACCAACCCTGCCTTGAGCAGCGCACCGTTCAGCGTGCTGCCCGCTTCCACCAGCAGCTCGTTGCAACCGCGCCGCGCGAGGTCGCTCAGCGCGGCATCCAGATCAACCTGCCCCGCCGCATCCGGCGACAAACAGACCGTCGCGCCCATCTGCTCCAGCGCGGCGATCTTTTCCGCATCCTGCACAGCGGTGTAGATCACCACTCCGCCGTCCTGCAAGATGCGTGCAGACGGCGACATTTGCAACTCGCTGTCCAGCACCACACGCAACGGCTGGCGCGGTGTTTCCACACTGCGCACATTCAGTTGCGCATCGTCCGCCAGCACCGTGCCTGCTCCGGTCAACACCGCACAGGATCGCGCACGCCAGCGCTGCACATCCTGCCGCGCCGCAGCGCCGGTGATCCACTGGCTGACGCCGTTGGCCAGCGCGGTGCGCCCGTCCAGACTCATGCCGATCTTGCTCCTGACCCACGGCCTGCCGCGCGTCATGCGCGAACAAAAACCGATATTCAATTCGCGCGCCGCAGCTTCCATCAAACCGCATTCGACTTCGATTCCCGCCGCACTCAACCTTGCGATGCCCTGCCCCGCGACCAAAGGGTTAGGGTCCTGCATCGCGACGACGACACGCGAAACGCCCGCGGCGATCAGCGCATCCGCACAGGGCGGCGTGCGCCCGTGGTGACTGCAAGGCTCCAGCGTCACGTAGGCAGTCGCGCCCCGCGCCGCATCTTTCGCCTCGCGCAACGCATGCACCTCGGCATGCGGCTCGCCGGCTCGCTCGTGCCAACCTACACCTATGACCGCGCCATCCTTCACCAGCACACAGCCAACGCGCGGATTCGGGCTGGTGGTGTACAGGCCGCGCTCGGCCAGCCGTAGCGCCTGCGCCATCCAGCGGCTGTCTGCGGCGTCCGCCATGATCAGGTTTTCTTCACCGCCGCGCGCCGCACCGGCGACTTGCGCACCGCATTCACCGCATCGGCGAAATCGTCGACGTCCTCGAAGCTCTTGTACACCGAGGCAAAGCGGATATAAGCGACCTTGTCGAGCTTGAGCAGTTCCTTCATCACCATCTCGCCGATCTGGCGCGAACCGATCTCGCGCTCGCCGAGCGCGAATATCTTCTGCGTGACATGGTCGATCGCCGCATCCACCAGCTCTGTCGGCACCGGGCGCTTATGCAGCGCGCGGGTGAAACTGGTGCGCAGCTTGTCCGCATTGAACTCGCTGCGTATGCCGTTCTGCTTGACCACCTGCGGCATGCGCAGCTCCACCGTCTCATAGGTGGTGAAACGCTTGTCGCACGACAGGCAGCGGCGGCGGCGACGGATGCTGTCGCCCTCCTCGCTTTCGCGAGTATCCACCACCTGGGTGTCTACGCCTTTACAGAAGGGGCATCTCATGGGGAAGGGATAAGGGGGAAGGGATAAGGGATAAGGGCGGCGCAGTTGCTTTTACCCTTCTCCCTTCCCTCTTCCCCCTTCACGCTCTAGGCTCCGTACACCGGGAACTGCGCCGTCAGCTTCTTCACCTCGCCCACGACGCGCACGATCACCGCATCGTCGTTCGGCGCGTCCAGCACGTCGGCGATCAGGTGGGCGAGCTTCTCGGCTTCGAGTTCCTTGAAGCCGCGCGTGGTCATCGCCGGGCTGCCGATGCGAATGCCGGAGGTGACGAACGGCTTCTGCGGATCGTTCGGGATCGCGTTCTTGTTGACGGTGATATGCGCGCGGCCCAGTGCGGCTTCGGCATCCTTGCCGGTGATGTGCTTGGCCTGCAGGTCAACCAGGAACACATGGCTGTCGGTGCGGCCAGAGACGATGCGCAGACCGCGCTCCTGCAACACCTTGGACATCACGCGTGCATTCTCTACCACCTGAATCTGGTACGCCTTGAATTCCTTGCTGGCCGCTTCCTTGAACGCCACCGCCTTGCCGGCGATCACGTGCATCAGCGGGCCGCCCTGAATGCCGGGGAAGATCGCCGAATTCAGCGCCTTCTCGAACTCGGCCTTGGCCAGGATGATGCCGCCGCGCGGGCCGCGCAGCGTCTTGTGGGTCGTGCTGGTGACGAAGTCGGCGATGCCGACCGGGCTGGGGTACACGCCCGCAGCGACCAGACCCGCGTAGTGAGCCATGTCCACAAACAGATACGCGCCGACGCTGTCGGCGATCTCGCGGAAACGCTTCCAGTCGATTACCAGCGAATAGGCCGATGCGCCCGCGACGATCATCTTGGGCTTGTGCGCAGTCGCCAATGCCTGCACCTGGTCGTAATCGATCTCTTCCTTGTCGTTCAGACCGTACTGGATCGCGTTGTACAACTTGCCGCTGGCGTTGACCGATGCGCCGTGGGTCAGGTGGCCGCCGTGGGCCAGCGACAGACCGAGGATGGTGTCGCCCGGCTTCAGCACGGCCATATACACCGCCTGGTTCGCCTGCGAACCGGAGTTCGGCTGCACGTTCGCGTATTCCGCGCCGAACAGCGCCTTGAGGCGATCGATCGCCAGCTGTTCGACGACATCCACATACTCGCAACCGCCGTAATAGCGCTTGCCCGGATAGCCTTCGGCATACTTGTTGGTCAACTGGCTGCCCTGCGCCTCCATCACGGCCGGGCTGGTGTAGTTTTCCGAGGCGATCAGCTCGATGTGAGCTTCCTGGCGGCGGTTCTCGCCCTCAATTGCGGCCCACAATTCCGGATCGACGGTAGCAACGGTGTTTTTTCTGGAGAACATGGCAAATATCCCTAAAGGTAAAGAAAATCTGTAAAAGCTCGAAATCTGAAAGGCGCGCATTCTAACATGCCGCCCATTCACGACGCATGAGCGCACGAGAGCGAGGAGGCGCAGTCCGGCAAGCGATATGTGCCCACTACCGGTTTTCTCGCGTACGCCACAGCCTCAGCACATAAATTGTCGAATGCTGAATTTCGTAACGCACTTCATAATGCCCAACAAGAATTCGACGAACCTCACGTGGAGCGAACTCATCCAGCGACTCTCCAATACGAGGCTGAGTCAGAAGTTTTGCCGGCGCGGCAGTCAATGTTTGAACGGTAGCCACAGCAGCTTGCCGATTTACCGGCGACAGAAACTCGTACAGCCTGACCAAATCGGACAGCGCCTTGCTGGTCCATTTCAATTCCATCAGCGTGGCGCCGACAACGGCTTATCTGAACCGAGGCTTTCTGCCCAAGCTTGCACCGACTGATGCTCGATGACCTGACCGGCTTCTATATCCGCCATCGCCTCAAGCGTCATTCTTCGACGCTCCTCCTCTTGATCCACCCATGCAGACAAAGCCTGCTTCATAATCCAGCCACGCGAACGCTCCATTCGAGCCGCGATTTGATCGACCTTCTCCGCGAGAGAAACAGGAACATGAGCAGTAAGCACTTTTGTATTCATTTTGGCTCCCATCGCATAGCGATTTATGATTTTTAATCATAGTGATTAAGCATGATTAATACAAGTACGCAAAGAGCAGAATAGTGCTGATGCGATAAAATCCCGGCCGACGAACTAAACCAAAGGACAAGCAACGTGAAACCCGGCAGAAACGATCCATGCCCCTGCGGCAGCGGAAAAAAATTCAAAAAATGCTGTCAAGATCGATACGAGCGCGAACACACTCCCAATGCGAGCAGCAGTACAACCCAAGGGGCATCCAGCTTGGCATTGCAACTCAATCAGGCCATTGCGCTGTTCAATGCCGGGCGCGCTGTAGAAGCTGAAGCCGGGACGCGCAGAATAACCAAATCACATCCAGATACCGGACTCGCCTGGAAAATTCTGGGATTTTGCTTGCTGATGCAGGGGAAAGACGCATTATCTGCCTTGCAAAAGGCCGCCTCGCTATTGCCCGCCGATATGGAATTGCACAATCAATTAGGCGTTGTTCTTACAGCCCAAGGAAAACTGCACGAGGCCGAGGCGACGTTCCTGCGAGCACTGAAAATTAATCCGGCGCAGACGGAAATCCTTTACAACCTGAATGTCGCCTACATGGCGCAAGGACGCTTGCCAGACGCTCAGAACGCATTGCGGCAGGCTATTGCAATCAAGCCTGATTACGCAATGGCATACTATGGACTGGGCTTGGCGCTCAAGGCTGAAGGAAAATTGCAAGAGGCCGAGTCCCACCTGTTGCGCGCACTGGAAATCAAACCGGACTTTGCGGGCGGACACTACTGCCTAGGCTACCAGTATATGGTGCAGGGGCGCTCCCAGAATGCCGAGGCTCGTTTCAGGAAGGCTGTGGCATTAGACCCGAACTACTCTGAAGCGCGCCTCAAGCTGGGCGTCTGCCTTTCCGAGCAAGGACGTTTTGCCGAAGCGGGAGACTGTTATCGACAAATACTGGCATCGAACCCGGAAGACATCGAGACCCGCTTCAATCTTGCGCAAATCGGCAAGGCCAATGAGGGCGACGAGAACCTTGCCATGCTGCTCGAAATTGAAAGAAACAAAGGCAACGCACTGACCGACCAGGATGCAGCCATGCTGAATTTTGCCCTCGGCAAGGGGTTGGACGATTGCGGACACCATGAAACGGCCTTCGCCCATTTCCTGACAGGCGCACGCCGGAAACGCGCCACGCTGGACTATTCACCCGAACAGACGTCCGCCAGCTTTGCGGAAGTCGCGCATATCTTCAATGCATCAACGCTGGAAAAACTGCGCGGTAGCGGCAATCCCTCCGCGCTACCGGTATTCATTCTCGGCATGCCCCGTTCCGGCACCACCCTGATCGAGCAGATCATCGCCAGCCATCCGGAAGTGCATGGCGCAGGAGAATTGCCCGATTTGCTAGAAATCGCGACAGGCATAATCGGCGGCGGGGACACCAAGTTCCCGCAAGCGTTGCAAGAACTCACCCCGGAATATCTGACCTCGATGGGGGGTGAATATGTATCCCGTTTGCAAAGGCACTCGCCGGACTCCTTGCGCATCACCGACAAGATGCCCGTCAATTTCGTTGCCGTCGGCCTGATCCATTTAATGCTGCCCAACGCAAAAATCATCCATGTCAGGCGCAACCCGCTCGACACCTGCGTCTCCTGCCTCACCCAGCTATTCCAGGGCAGAATGGATTTCTCCTACGACTTGGAGGAGCTAGGCCGCTACTACCTCGACTATCTCCGCCTGATGGAGCACTGGCGCAAAGTGCTACCGAACGGAGCATTCATCGAGGTGAATTACGAGGATGTCGTATCAGACCAGGAAACACAAACACGCAGACTGATCGAATATTGCGGACTGAAATGGGACGATGCCTGCATGAATTTTCAAAACAATGGCCGCTCGGTCAGGACAGCAAGCATAGCTCAGGTGCGGCGGCCTATTTACCGCTCGTCAATGGAACGTTGGCGACGTTATGAACAACACTTGGGACCGCTGCTGGATATTCTGGGCGAGATTGCCCCCAATCGCTGAAGCACTGTTGCAAAAAAACCACACATCCCTGTACAACCTTTGACAGCCCCTCCCGCGCTTCTATACAGTCCGCTCCCAGTGAAGGGGAGGAATTGCCATTCACTAAAAAAGCAACTAAACGTTGGCCAGCGACTTAGTCGACTGGCCATACAACCCAACTTAAAACTTAGAGGAAAACCCATGAAGAAGATCGTTCTCTCTATCGCTGGCGTGATGGCTGCAGCCGCGTTCGCACCGGAAGCGTCCGCTGTTCCGTCGTTCGCACGTCAAACCGGCATGGCATGTAACGCTTGCCACCAGCAACACTATCCAGTCCTGAACGGTTTCGGTCAGGCATTCAAGGCTGCTGGCTACACCATGATGGGCGCGCAAGAAAAGGTTGAAGGCGAACACCTGTCCATCCCTAACGTCCTGAACGCATCCATGCTGTTGAAGGCACGTTACGTCAAGGATGACACCGCTGGCGCACTTCCCGGTGCCAACACCAACACCACCGGCAACGGCCAGTGGCAGATCCCTGACGAGTTCAGCCTGTTCTTCGGCGGTCGCGTCGCTGAAAACATCGGCTTCATGTTTGAAGGCAACACCGCATCTCCTTCCGGCTTGGTTGCTGGCTTCAAGATGCCTATCGTGTTCGATCTGGGTTCCGCCAAGCTGTTGGCAGTTCCTTACCTGACCGACGCTCTGGGCGTTGGTTACGGCTTCGAACAATCCAGCACCGGCGCAGTGCGCGGCGTGCGTTGGGCTGAACACCGCACCGACATCTCCGCACAGCAGTTTACCGGCATCGGCGCTGGCGCAACAACCGGCCTGGCTTTTGTTGCTATCAACGACATGGGCTATATCAACTTCTCCAAGTGGACCAATGCAGTCAACCTGGCTAACCCAGGTGCAGGCGCCGCAAACAACAAGCTGAGCGGCAACTATGTCCGTATCTCCGCAACCCCGACCGTGGGCGACTGGGCAATGAACATCGGCGCTCAGTTTGCATCCGGTAACGTTGGTGCAGTTCCTACCCCAGCCCGTGCGACTGCTCTTGACTTCCAAGCGCAAGGCCAAGCAGCTGGCAAGGATCTGAGCGTTTACGCAACCTACGCTAAGAATGACAATACTGTGGGCAACTACTTTGCAGCTGGCCGCAAGGCATGGAGCCTCGGCGCCGACTACAGCGTGATTCCTCACGTTCTGCACATCGGTGCTGCCTACCTGAACGGCACCACCGGCGCAGCAATCCCGGCTGGCGCGACTGGCACGAACCTGGACTCGATCACTGTGACCGCAGTATACGACCTGACCCAGAACGTTGCTCTGCACGTGAACCACTCTCAGCGTAGCGGCAACTCCTTTGCACCTCTTGCAACGGGCAAGCAGTTGACCACGTTCTTGCTGGAAGCTGCATGGTAAGTTAGCCCGCGTAGGATGGGTTGAGGCTTAGCCGATCCCCATCACACAAAAGCTAATGAAGTAATGAACAGGGGAGACTTCGGTCTCCCCTGTTTTTTTGCGCTTGCGTCCCCCTCTCCGTTCGGCAAGAATGCGGCTCACATGAGCACGCTGACCATCGCCACCTACAACATCCACAAGGGCTTCTCGCACTTCAATCGCCGCGTCGTGATGCACGGGTTGCGCGAACGACTGCGCGAGCTGGATGCCGACATCGTATTCCTGCAAGAAGTGCAGGGCGAACACCGCCACCATGCCGAGCGTCACGACGACTATCCCGACGAGGCACAGCACGAATTCATCGCCGGTTCGGTGTGGCCGCATCGTGCCTATGGCAAGAATGCGGTATACGAGGCCGGACACCACGGCAACGCAATCCTCAGCCGCTTCCCCATCGTGCAATGCCAGAACAGGGATGTTTCGGCACACCGTTTCGAGAGCCGCGGCCTGCTGCACTGCGAGATCGAGCTGGCGGACGGGCAGCGCGTTCATTGCCTGTGCGCCCATTTCGGTCTGTTCGCCAAAGGACGGTGCGAACAGACACGCGCGCTGATAGCTCATGTGCGCGACTCCGTTCCGCCGGATGCACCGCTGATCATCGCCGGCGACTTCAACGACTGGCGCAACCAGATGAGTGCCACGCTGGCAAATGAACTGGGGGTGCAGGACGTATTTCACCTGCATGCCGGCGCGCCTGCGCGCAGCTACCCGGCGCGCCTGCCGTTGTTTCGGCTGGACCGCATCTACGTGCGCGGCTTCGGCGTGGCGCACAGCGAAGTGCATGTCGGCGACGCATGGCAGCGGCTGTCTGACCATGCCGCGCTGTCGGCACGGCTGACACGGCACGGCGGGAACGTCGCGTGAGCACACGCCATCAGACTGGCGCACACCGGATCGACGGCAACCGCCTGACGCTGCTGCAAAACGGCGCAGCCTACTTCCCCCGGCTATGCGCCGACATCGACGCGGCACAACACTCGATCTATCTGGAGACCTATATCTACGCCGCGGACTACAGCGGGCGCATGGTCGGGGAGGCGTTGCGGCGAGCCGCGGCGCGCGGCGTCGCAGTGCGCCTGTTGCTGGATGGTTTCGGCTCGGCAGAACTGCCGCCGCACTGGGTGGACGAGCTGCGCTCTGCCGGAGTCGAAGTGCAATGGTTCCGGCGCGCCGTCTCGCCGTTCACGCTGCAGCGCAGCCGACGGCGGCGACTGTACCGCCTGCACCGCAAGCTGGCGGCGATCGACGGCAAGATCGCCTTCGTCGGCGGCATCAACATCATCGACGACATCCCGCCGGATGGCGGCATCTCCGAACCGCGCCTGGACTATGCGGTGCGCGTACAGGGTACGCTGGCCGGCACCGTGCACACCGCCATGCGCCGACTGTGGAACATGGTGTCGTGGGCCACTCTGCACCGGCGCAGCAAGGCGATGAACTGGCGCTCGGGCAGGACAAGCATGCCTGCGCCCGATGAACCCGTCGCCCTGCTGATCCGCGACAGCCTGCGCCACCGGCGCGACATCGAGCGAGCCTACCTCAGGGCCATCGTCGGCGCACGTAGCGAAATCATTATTGCCAATGCCTACTTCCTACCGGGCCGCATGTTCCGCCGCGCGCTGATTCAGGCTGCGAAACGCGGCGTGCGCGTCGTGCTGTTGCTGCAGGGACGAGTGGAATACTGGCTCCAACATTACGCGACGCAGGCGCTGTATGACCGACTGCTCGCCGCCGGCATCGAAATCCACGAATACCAGGCCAGCCACCTGCATGCCAAGGTCGCCGTGATCGACGGCGTATGGGCGACGGTAGGCTCGTCGAACATCGACCCGTTCAGCCTGCTGCTCGCAAGAGAAGCCAATCTCGTCGTGCAGGATGCAGGCTTCGCGCAGGAACTTCGCGCCAGCCTGCTCGCCGAAATCGCGAGCCACGGACTACGCGTACATCAGTCAGGGAAAAGTTTCCGGGCACGCGCACTCGCCCGCGTGAGCTATGGCTTCATTCGCTTGCTGGTGGGGATGTTCGTGTCGCCCCGGAAGCGGCGGGAATAAAAAACACTACTACTACAACTACTACTACTACACACCCGCCCGAAGTGCCTGTTCATCTGCAAAATAACTCGACCGCACCATGGGCGCACATGCTGCGTGACTGAAACCCATCTCCTGCGCGGCGCGCTCGTACATCGCGAAGGTCTCGGGCGGCACGTAGCGCAGCACCGGCAGGTGGCCGTCCGAGGGTTGCAGGTACTGGCCTATAGTCAGCATGTTGACATCGTGCACGCGCAGGTCGCGCATCACCTCCAGCACCTCGTCGTCGGTCTCGCCCAAGCCCACCATCAGGCCGGACTTGGTGACGACCTGCGGGAAGCGCGCCTTGAATTCCTTCAGCAGTTTCAGCGAATGGATATAGTCCGCGCCAGGGCGGGCCAGCGAGTACAGGCGCGGCACGGTTTCGAGATTGTGGTTCAGCACATCGGGCAGGTCTCCCGCCATCGCATCCAGCGCGGCATCCAGCCGACCACGAAAGTCCGGCACCAAGGTCTCCAGCCTTGTCGTCGGCGAGCTGGCGCGGATCGCGCGCAGGCAATCGGAGAAGTGCTGCGCGCCACCGTCGCGCAAATCGTCCCTGTCCACGCTGGTGATGACGACATAGCGCAGCTTCAGCAGGCCGATGGAGCGCGCGAGATTCTGCGGCTCGTCTGGATCCGGCGGCAGCGGCTTGCCGTGCGCGACGTCGCAGAAGGGGCAGCGGCGCGTGCATACGTCGCCCAGGATCATGAAGCTGGCCGTGCCCTTGCCGAAGCATTCGCCGATATTCGGGCAGGAAGCCTCCTCGCACACCGTGTGCAGCTGGTTCTCGCGCAGCATGCGCTTCACATCGTGGTAGCCCTGCCCGCTGCCGGACTTGACGCGTATCCACTGCGGCTTGCGCAGGCGCTCCTGCAGCGGCACGATCTTGATCGGGTTGCGCGCGGTCTTCTGTGCGCCCGTTTGGCGCTTCTGGATTTTTTCTTCGTTGTTCATGCTAGCCTCAAAGGCTTTCTAAAAAATTCGCGAGGAGGGATGGATGCAAGGCGCACGGAGCGCAGGAACCGGAATGTACTTTTGTACATGAGGATTCCGAGCACCGCGCAACGCCGCAGACGCCCTCCGCAGCAATTTTTTCACGCGTTGCCGATGCCGCTGGTCGGCAGCTTGATCTGCTGCGCGAAATCCAGCATGCGTTTGATCGGCAGCACCGCGCGCGGAATGATTTCCGGATCGACATGGATTTCGTTCTTGCCGGTTTCCAGCACTTCAGCGAGATTGATCAGACCGTTCATCGCCATCCACGGGCAATGGCTGCAACTAGTGCAGGTCGCGCCGTAGCCCGCGGTCGGCGCTTCGAGGAAGACCTTGTTCGGGCACAGCGTGCGCATCTTGTGCAGGATGCCGTTGTCGGTTGCGACGATGAATTCCTTCACGTCCGAACCCTGCGCCGCCTTGATGAGTTGCGTGGTCGAGCCGACCACGTCGGCCAGCTTGACCACCGCGCGCGGCGACTCGGGATGAACCAGCACCAGCGCACCCGGATGCTGCGCCTTCAGCTCGATCAGTTCCTTCGCCTTGTATTCGTCGTGCACGATGCACGAGCCCTGCCACAGCAGCATGTCCGCGCCGGTCTGTTCCTGCACGTAGCTGCCGAGATGGCGGTCCGGCGCCCACAGTATCTTCTCGCCGCGCTCCATCAGGTGCTTCACCACCGGCAGTGCGATCGAGCTGGTCACCATCCAGTCGGCGCGCGCCTTCACTGCCGCGCTGGTGTTGGCATACACGACCACGGTGCGGTCCGGATGCGCGTCGCAGAACGCGGCGAACTCGTCCACCGGACAGCCGAGGTCGAGCGAACATTCCGCTTCGAGGTCCGGCATCAGCACGCGCTTCTCTGGATTCAGTATCTTCGCGGTCTCGCCCATGAAGCGCACGCCCGCGACAACGATAGTCTTCGCCGGATGTTGGTGGCCGAAGTTCGCCATGTCGAGCGAGTCCGACACGATGCCGCCGGTTGCTTCGGCGAGGTCCTGCAGGTCGGGATGCACGTAGTAATGCGACACCAGCACCGCATCCTGCTCTTTCAGCAGGCGCTTGATACGCGCGATCAGCTCGGCCTTCTGCTCGGGACTCGGCTCCTGCGGACGTTTCGCCCATGCTCGCGCGGTGCTGCAACTCGATTGCACCGCATCGGGATGATCGTAGGCGATCTGGATGATGTTCTCTTGCATTTCTTCCCTTCGGTTCACGGCGATTTAACTTATCCGCGCCTTCATAACCCAATAAATCTCATCCATCACGGCATCCGTTTCAGTCAGCACCAGCCTGTCATCGAAACGCAACACTTTAATCCCCGTGTCTGCCAGTTTCTTATCGCGCTCGGCATCCAGAAGCCGATGCTCAGCTTCTAAATGTTGTGCGCCATCCAGTTCAATCACCAGCATTGCTTTCGGACAGTAAAAATCCACGATGAACGAAAGCAGCGGCTTTTGTCGATAGAACTGGACACCGCAAATCTGCTTATTCCTGAGCCTGTACCATAAATGATTTTCGGCCTCGGTCATATTCGAGCGGAGCATCCTCGAAAAAGGCTTCAGATTCTTATCGTAGGGCTGCATAAATCCCCCGCTCGCTTCGCTCACCGCCCCCTTTTACAAAGGGGGCTATAAACCCCGCCGCCGCTCTACACTCCCCCCTTTGCAAAAGGGGGGCTGGGGGGGATTTTCGTTCTTTCCGCTAATTGCAATATCGCCGCACGGTTGCTCGGCGAGAACACTTTGTCCGCAGCCTCTTGCCACGGCAGCCACTGGTAGCCCAGATGCTCCTGCGGCGCAAGTTGCACTGCGACCTGCGCCGGCAGTTGCAGGCCGAACACATGCTCGGTGTTTTCGGTGACGCCGGGTTGGTAACGATGGCGCCAGTGCAGGTAGATTTCGTAGACATTGCGCTGTTGCCAGTCGGTCAGTACATATTGCGAAGCATCAATGCCGGTCTCCTCGCACACCTCGCGGATCGCCGTGTCAATCAGCGCCTCGCCCGGTTCGCAACTGCCGGTGACCGACTGCCAGTAGCCTGGGTGGTCAGCGCGCTCCAGCAGCAGCACATCCAGATCATCCGTGTAGATCACCACCAGTACAGAGACTGGCTGTTTGTATTGCGCCATTAAACTCGGATTGTTCATTAGGCCGTCATACCGGCGAAGGCCGGTATCCAGCGATGAAAAATATGCCGCAAAGCGGACAAAGCCATGATTTTGGCCCACTTGCGTGGGAAATTTTTAATCATTCTGGATTCCGGCCTTCGCCGGAATGACGTAGTTTTTCTAACGGATAATTTGGGTTAAACAAAAAATATCCAGAACGCCTTGTTGCGCTGCCGCCAGTACACGGAAGTATCGGCAAGGATGTCGAGGGCGATCTCGCGGTCGTTGAGCGAAAGGCCGAAGGTGTCGCTGACGTTGCGCAGCAGCAGCACATAGCCCGACACGTTGCCGCACCAGGACAGGTCGCACAGGTCGTCGGCCAGCGCATCCCAGTTCGCACCGAACTCTTCCGGGAAATCGACAGCGCGCGCCAGCGCGTTGAGCAGGTTCTGCTTGCCCTTGACGCCCTTGAGGTCGGCCTCGAACAGCGCGAAGCTAGCCTCGTCGGCGGCGGCGCGCAACTCGTCCACGCTGCAAGTCAGCGTGTAGCTGCCGGCGGCAGCGGTATCGTTCAATTGTTGCGCCAGTGGATTCATGGCTATTCTCTGATGCGTTTGAAAGTCCGGTAGTGATCTGGGCTGTAATAACATTCTGGCAACTTTCCACATACGATGCGCCGCGCGCCGCGATTGCGCGCACCCGGCGTTTTCACCGTGTACTCGCGGTAGTAGCCGCGCAACTGCTGCGGCAACACCCGTTCGTAATTCTTGAAAATCGTGCCGTCACGCTCATAAGCGTACGGCCCGCCCTGTTCGATCGCGCGCAATGTCTCGCGCGCCTCGACGGGCAGTTCGGCCCTGACAATGACCGGAAGTTCCCCGGAACCAGCCGCCTGTACCTGAACCTGCGGCAACCACAGCAGCAGCGCCAGCAGCCAGAGACGCAGGTGACGCGACATCGATTATTCCTTGGCGACTTCCGCAGTCGTCTGCACTTGCTGGCGCAGACGAATATGCAGGTCGCGCAACTGGCGCTCGTCCACCGCGGAAGGCGCATGGGTCAGCAGGCACTGCGCGCGCTGGGTCTTCGGGAAGGCGATCACATCGCGAATGGATTCCGCACCGGTCATCATCGTGACAATACGGTCCAGGCCGAACGCCAGACCGCCGTGCGGCGGCGCGCCGTATTGCAACGCGTCGAGCAGGAAGCCGAACTTGAGCTGCGCCTCTTCCGCGTCGATGTTGAGCGCGCGGAACACCAGGCTCTGCACTTCTTCCTTATGGATACGCACCGAACCGCCGCCCAGTTCCCAGCCGTTCAACGCCAGGTCGTAGGCCTTGGCCAGACACTTGCCGGGATCGGTCTCTAGGAATTCCAGATGCTCGTCCTTCGGGCTGGTGAACGGATGGTGGCAGGCGACCCAGCGCTTGCTTTCGTCGTCGTATTCGAACATCGGGAAGTCCACCACCCACAGCGGCTCCCAGGCCTTGCCGTTGACGTAGCCCTTCTCGTGGCCGATCTTGCTGCGCAGCGCGCCCAGCGCGTCGTTGACGATCTTGGCCTTGTCCGCACCGAAGAAGATGATGTCGCCGTTCTGCGCACCGGTGTGATGCATGATCGATTTCAGCGCCGCCTCGTGGAGATTCTTAACAATGGGCGATTGCAGGCCGGTTTCGTTCAGTTGCGTCACGTCGTTGACCTTGATGTAGGCCAAGCCTTTCGCGCCGTAAATGCCGACGAACTTGGTGTACTCGTCGATCTCGCCGCGGGTGAACGCAGCACCGCCCGGTACACGCAATGCCGCCACGCGGCCGGTCTCGGAATTCGCCACGCCGGCGAACACCTTGAACGCGACGTCCTTCACCATGTCGGTGACTTCGGTCAGCTCCAGCGTCACGCGCAGGTCGGGCTTGTCCGAACCGAAACGCGCCATCGCTTCCGCATGGGTCATGCGCGGGAACGGGTTCGGCAGGTCCACGTCCATCGTTTCCTTGAAGATAGTGCGGATCATCTCTTCCATCAGCGCGGTGATCTGCGCCTCGTTCAGGAACGAGGTCTCGATATCCACCTGGGTGAATTCGGGCTGGCGGTCGGCGCGCAGGTCTTCGTCGCGGAAGCACTTGGTGATCTGGTAGTAGCGGTCGAAGCCGGCCACCATCAGCATCTGTTTGAACAACTGCGGCGACTGCGGCAGCGCGAAGAACTCGCCGGGGTGTACGCGCGACGGCACCAGGTAGTCGCGCGCGCCTTCCGGCGTGGACTTGGTCAGCATCGGCGTCTCGATGTCGATGAAGCCGCGGCTGTCGAGGAAGCGGCGGAACGCCATCGCGACCTTGTAGCGCAGCATCATGTTCTTCTGCATCTGCGGACGGCGCAGGTCGATCACGCGATGGGTCAGGCGCACGTTCTCGGACAGGTTCTCGTCGTCCAGCTGGAACGGCGGCGTCACCGCGGCGTTCAGCACCTCGATCTCATGGCACAGGATCTCGATCTCGCCGCTGGTGATATTGGCGTTGGTCGTGCCCTCCGGGCGGCGGCGTACCTTACCGGTGATCCGCAATACATATTCGCCGCGCACCGATTCTGCGATCTTGAACATGTCGGCACGATCCGGATCGCACACGACTTGAGCCAGACCTTCGCGGTCGCGCAGGTCGATGAAGATCACCCCGCCGTGGTCGCGGCGGCGATGCGCCCAGCCGCAGATACTCACGGTCTGGTCGAGTTGGTCGGTGTTGAGGAGTCCGCAGTAATGAGTTCGCATGTTCGGCTTCTTGATAGTTAATCTTGTCTTGAAAGGTGTGCTTCCGTGTGGGCATGCACGGTCTCGGGCGTGGCGACCACGCCCATCGACACGATGGTGCGCAGCGCGACGTCCACGGTCATGTCCAACTCTATAGTGTCGGCGCGGCGCACGTAAAAATAAAAACCGTTCACCGGGCTGGGCGTGGTGGGGATGAACACCGCCACGTACTCCTCGTCGAAGCGACTGCTCACATCTCCCGGCACATTGGTCTGGAAAGCCAGCGACCAGGCTTGCGGATGCGGATAGCGCACCAGCAGCACCTTGCGGAACGAATTGCCGTTGCCCGACAACAACGTGTCGCTGACCTGCTTCACGCCCTTGTAGATGCTGCCGACGAACGGCACATGCAGCATCGCCTTCTCGGAATGCGCCCACAGGCGCTGGCCGAACACGTTGCGGATCAGCAAGCCGGTCAACAACACCACCACGAAAGTCAGGATGATGCCCAAACCGGGCACATGCAGCGGCAGCCAGCTGTCCGGATGCCAATGCTGCGGCAACAGCAACAGCGTCTGATCCATCGTGCTGATGGTCAGATTCAACACCCAGATGGTGATGCCGAGTGGAACCCAGACCAGCAGCCCGGTGATGAGATATTTTTTCATCGATCAGCCGGCCATCGGGCAGGAGCCCGCGCTGGCGCAGGGCGCGCATTCGGCCTTGGGCTTGTCCTTGAAATCGGTGACATAGTAGCCGTTGCCCTTCAGCTGAAAGCCGGCGGCAGTCAATTGCTTGGCAAGAGTTTCCTTGCCGCACTCGGGGCAAACGGTAAGCGGGGCATCGCTCATCTTTTGCATCACGTCCTTCTGCAAACCGCAGCTGGAACAGGCATAAGCATAAATAGGCATAACATCCTCCTATCGGTAAATTCAAAGTCGCGCATTATACATTAGGGTCATGGCCTGCCGCGAATGGCCTATCCCATGAAAAGCACAAGCCGCACAGGTTCTCTGTGCGGCTTGCCGTGCAGCGCAAAGATTAGCCCTTCGCGGCGATCAGGCGCTCGTACTTGGCGCGCAACTGATCTTCGCTCTCCACATGAGCCGGATCCTTGGGGATGCAATCCACCGGGCAGACTTCGACGCACTGGGGCGTATCGTAGTGGCCCACGCACTCGGTGCACTTGGACGGATCGATAACGTAAATCTCGTCGCCTTGGGAAATCGCGTCGTTCGGGCACTCGGGCTCGCACACGTCGCAATTGATACATTCGTCGGTAATTATCAGTGCCATGCTACTCTCCTCATTAAAATCAAATCTAATCTAATTCTTTTGCTGCAATCTTGCCGCCACCCGCGGCGAGACGAACTTGCCGACATCGCCGCCGAAACGCGCCACCTCGCGCACCATCGTCGCCGAAATAAAGGTGTACTGCTCTGCCGGCGTCAGGAACAATGTTTCGACCTCGGGATAGAGGTTGCGGTTCATTCCTGCCAGCTGGAATTCGTACTCGAAGTCCGACACCGCGCGCAAACCGCGCAACACCACCCGTGCGTCGTGCGCCTGCACGAAGTTCATCAGCAGGCCGTTGAATCCTTCCACGCGCACATTGGCGAAATCGGCGAATACCTCGCGCGCCATATCCACTCGTTCTTCCAGCGTGAACAGCGTATGCGCCCGGCTTTCCGCCACCGCGACGATCACCTCGCCGAACAGCCCTGCGGCGCGGCGCACCACGTCCTCGTGCCCACGCGTGATGGGATCGAACGTGCCCGGATATACAACTTTTATTATCACTGCTGAATTCCCAATAATTGGTAATGCACCTGCCCCGCCTTGCCGGATTTTTTTACTTGTAATGTCGGCGGCACTTCGACCGCCGCGCCGGATTCCACATACAACAGGCCGCCCTCATTCAAGCGTTCCGGCAAAATCTCCAACAATTTCGGCAAATAATCGGCGGCAAACGGCGGGTCCAGGAAGATCACGTCGTAGCGCTGCTTATCGCGGGACGCGAATTCTAGCCCATCCTGCGCATGAACGAAAATGTTACAAACCCCTAAAGTTTTAAGGTTATTCTGCAACGCGCGCACCACTGCCGGATTTTTCTCCACCATGGTCACGCGTTCGGCCCCGCGCGACGCGGCCTCGAAGCCCAGCGCGCCGCTGCCTGCGAACAGGTCGAGGCAGGTGCGCCCGTACAGGGTCTGGCCCAGCCAGTTGAATAGCGTTTCGCGCACGCGATCCGGCGTGGGACGCAATCCTTCGGCATCGGGAAAGGTGATGACGCGGCTACGCAGCTCGCCGCCGATGATGCGGACTTTATTCATCTATGCAGCCCCAAAACAGAATTTATCCACGAAAAACACAAAAGGCACGAAGGTAGCATTTCGCAACCATCAAACTTGCTCACAATTTATTGGGCATCTCTATAAATTCAAATTCCGTCATTCCGGCGAAGGCCGGAATCCAGCGATTTTAATTAGAATATTTTTATGTCAGTGCGTTGCACTGTCTGTTTTGTTAACTGGACACCGGCCTTCGCCGGTGTGACGAATTTATAGGGACGCCCTATTGTTTTGCCGCCACTTCGGGTGCTCCGACGATCACCGTCGCCATCGCCTGCGGATCGAGGTGGCGCACGAATGCCTCGCGTATCCGCACCACCGTAACCTGCTCGACCTTGCCCGGGAAATCGTCCAGATAGCTCAGCGGCAGATCGTAGAAACCGATCACGCTGAGGTAGTCGAGTATCTTGTGGTTGCTGTCGATGCGCAGCGGGAAACCGCCGACGATATTCTGCTTCGCGGCGACCAGTTCCTTCTCGGTCGGCCCCTTGGCGATGAATTCCGCCAACGTGGCGCGCACCACTTGCAGCGCCTCGTCGGCCTGTTCCTTCTTGGTCTGCAGGCCGATCTGAAACGCGCCCGGCTGCTTCAGCGGCATGAAGTAGCTGTACACGCTGTAGGCCATGCCGCGCTTCTCGCGCACCTCGTTCATCAGGCGCGAGACGAAACCGCCGCCGCCGAGGATGTAGTTGCCGACATACAGCGGGAAGTAGTCCGGGTCGCTACGCGCCATGCCCGGCGCGCCGATCAGGATGTGGCTCTGCTGGCCGGATGGGATATGCGCCGTTCGCTCGCGGCTATCTTCGTCGCCACCGCAGGCAAGGCTGCCGGTGCAGCCCCGCCCGGCAGCCCGACAGTCAACTGCTCCGCAATCGCCTGGGCCTGATCGCGCGATACGTCGCCCATGATCGCGACCACCGCGCCGCCCGCCTGATAGTGCGTCTCGTAGAAGGCGCCCAGATCGGCCACGGCGATTTTTTCCACGCCGACGATCTCGCCGGAAACCTGTAGCGCATAAGGATGGTCGCCGAACACCGCCTTCTGGAACGCCTTGTCGGCGATGCTCTCCGGCTTGGTCTCGGCCTCCTTCAGCGCGGCAATCACGCGCGCCCTCTCGCGCTCGAGTATCGACTCCGGGAACAGCGGGCGCTGCAACACGCGCGCCATGATGTCCAGCGCGCGGTCGCGTTCCGCCGCGCTGCTCAGCGTGCGCAGCGACACACTGGCCCTGTCCTGATCGAAACTACCGCCGAACTGCGCGCCGATGTCCGCCATGCCGCGCGCGACATCGTCCTCGCTCAGGCCGTCCGCACCGAGATCGAGCAAGTGATGGGTCAGCCCCGCGACGCCGGATTTTTCCGCCGCATCGAAACTGCTGCCGGCCGGAAAACTCACCGCCACGTCCAGCATCGGGATGTCGTGATTTTCGACGAACAGCACCCTCGCGCCGCTGGTGCTTTGCCACTGCTGGATGGCGGGCGTGGCTTGGGCCGACGCAGCGGCGAAACACAGCGCTGCGGCCAGTAATCCGGGAAATGTTTTAGTGAGCATGATTCATTCCTTGCGGCTTCTGCTTCGGCTTATCGGATAGCGGCTGCGGATCGAGCACCGCAACGGTCAGGCTGTCGTCCCGCAAAAACTCTTCGGCGACCTGGCGCACCTGCTCGGCGGTCACCGCCTGCAACTTCTCCAGCATCAGCGGCACGGCGCGATGGCCGAGGCCGATGCTTTCCAGCTGGCCGATCTGCATCGCCTGATAGAACAGCGAGTCGCGCTTATACACCTCGCCCGCCATCACCTGCGCCTTGACGCGCCGCAACTCTTCGTCGCTGACGCCGTCCTTCACCAGTTGCTCGATCTCCTTGCGCAACGCGATCTCGACATCGATCACCGTCTTGCCCTCGCTGGGTGTCGCCTCCAGCACAAACAGCCCCGGCCCGCGCGCGAACGAGTCGTAGCCGACGCCCACTCCGCTGGCGACCTGCTGCTCGCGCACCAGACGCTTGTTGAGCCGCGCCGACTCGTTGCCGTCCAGCACGCCCGCGAGAATGTCCATCGCATAGGGCTGCCAGTCCTGCGCCGGATCGCGCAGCACCGGCGCACGGAAGCTCATCACCATATGCGGCAATTCCGCCGGGGCCTTCACCACCAGCCGCTTGATGCCGAGCTGCTTGGGCTCGTCGTAATTGCGGCGCGGCGGCATCGCGCGTTTCGGAATCGCGCCGTAGTATTTCTGCGCCAGCGCGAATACCTCGCTCGCCTTCACGTCGCCGGCGATCACCAGCGTGGCATTGTTCGGCGCATACCAGCGGTCGTACCACGCCTTGGCGTCGCCGACGGTCAGCGCCTCTAGGTCGTCCATCCAGCCGACCACCGGATGCTGGTAGGGATGCTGCTGGTAAATCGCCGCCATCATCTTTTCCTGCAACAGCGCGTGCGCCTCGTCGTCGGTGCGCCAGCGGCGCTCCTCCATCACCACCTTGACCTCCTTGGCGAAGTCCGCCGCAGTCAGTTTCAGGTTGCGCATGCGGTCGGATTCGAGTTGCATCGCCAGCGCGAGCTTGGACTTGTGCAACTGCTGAAAATAGGCGGTGTAGTCGTAGCTGGTGAAGGCGTTCTCGCGCCCGCCCGCGGCGGCGATGCGCTTCGAGAATTCGCCCGCCGGCACGCTAGCCGTGCCCTTGAACATCAAGTGCTCCAGCACATGCGCGATGCCGGTCACGCCGGTGCGCTCGTCCATGCTGCCGGCCTTGTACCAGATCTGCTGCACCACCACCGGCGCGCGATGGTCTTCCTTGACGACGACCTTCAGGCCGTTCGCCAGCGTGCGCTCGAACACTTCGGCCTGCACAGCACCGCCCAGCAGCAGCGCGAAGCAAAACAGATAAATCCTCATAGTCCCTAGCCCTTAAAGGTGTAATAGGCATAAAATGCCGCGCGCATTATGCGATATTTTTTCGGCCACACCTAAATGTTCAGCTTCCTGAAAAAAAACTCATCCGCGTCTTCTGCGGACGCAAAGCCCGATAGCGGCTGGATCGCGCGCCTGAAAACAGGGCTGGCCCGCACAAGCAACCAGCTCACCGACTTGTTCGGTCGCGGCGGCAAGATCGACGACGACCTGTACGAAGAACTGGAAACCATCCTGATCACCGCCGATGTCGGTATGACCGCCACCAGCGCCCTGCTCGCCGACCTGCGCCACCGCGTGCGCGAACAGCGCCTCACCGAGGCCGAACAACTCAAGCAAGCCCTCGCCGAATGCCTGCTGAAACTGCTGCAGCCGCTGGCGCAGCCGCTGAAGGCCCAGTCTATTCAAGCTGATGGTTCGCATAAACCGTTCGTCATCATGATGTGCGGCGTCAACGGCGCGGGCAAGACCACCTCCATCGGCAAGCTCGCGAAATACCTGCAAGGTCAGGGCCTCTCCGTCCTGCTCGCCGCAGGCGACACCTTCCGCGCCGCCGCAAGAGAACAGCTGATGACTTGGGGCGAACGCAACAACGTCACCGTGATCGCCCAACAAAGCGGCGACGCCGCCGCAGTGATCTTCGATGCAGTGCAAGCCGCACAGGCGCGCAAGATCGACGTCGTCCTGGCCGACACCGCCGGCCGCCTGACCACCCAAGCGCACCTGATGGAAGAAATCAAAAAGGTGAAACGCGTCATCGCCAAAGCCCTGCCCGAAGCCCCGCACGAAGTACTCTTGGTGCTGGACGCCAACACCGGCCAGAACGCGCTATCTCAGGTCAAGGCCTTCGACGAGGCCCTCGGTGTCACCGGCCTGATCCTGACCAAGCTCGACGGCACCGCCAAAGGCGGCGTGATCGCCGCCATCGCCAAGGCGCACCCGATCCCGGTGCGATTCATCGGCGTCGGCGAAGGACTGGACGATCTGCGCCCCTTCGTCGCGGAGGACTTCATCGCCGCGCTGCTGGGGCTGGACGCCTGACTCCGATCGCCATACTGAATACCCTTCCGTAGGTCGGATGAGCGTAGCGTTATCCGACGCAATGAACACCACGTCATCCGGCAATCATTCCTGAAGAACAGCGGAAGGCGCTACGCTTTTCCGCCCTACGGTTTTTTGCTTCTCGTTAAACCACCAGCCGCCCAACCAGCTCCGACATATTCGAATAAGTGATGAAGGCCTCGTGCGTGGCGCGCGTGATGGCGACATAGGTCAGGCGCACGTCGTCTTCTATGCTCTCCGTCTCCAGCGCGCCCAGCCCGCCTATCGCCACGCAGGGAAACTCCAGCCCCTTGGCGTTGTGCATGGACAGGAAGCGCACCGCGTCGCGCGTCGTTTCCACGCGGTTGTGATGGCTCTTCGCCACATCGACCGGGATGCCGTGTTTCGCAAAAGTCTGCTCGAAACGCTCGCCGATGTAATGCCGGGGATACAGCACCGCCATGTGCCCCCACTGGTAACCGGCGGCCTTGCGGCCGAGCAGCCATTCCGCTATCGCATGCGCCTCGCCGTCGTAGTTCACGCACTTGCGCACCACCGGCTCCACCCCTTGGCGTCCGGCGTCTTCCGGCATCAGGATCGCATCCTCGTTGTCGGCGCAGACGCCGGGCGCGCCGATCACGTCGGCGGCGAACTTGCGGGCGAAGCGCAAAATCTGCGCGGTGTTGCGGTAATTCATCTTCAGCACCGTGGTGCGTCCTGAGGCTTCAATGCCGAGCTGTTTCCAGACCGGGCGCGCGCCCCTTGTAGATCGCCTGCGCGTCGTCATAAACGATCATCAGCGCCTTGGTGTCCGGGTTGACCATCTTCGCCGCCAGCGCCAGCCATTGCGGCTCGAAGTCGTGTGCCTCGTCGATCAGCACCGCATCGTACTGCCCGCCCGGAATCAGCCCGCGCTCGGCGGCATCGAGCACGGCCTGCACGCCGGCGGCGAGCCGCGCATCATAGTCGGGGATGTCCTTCTCGCTCGGATGCGGAAGGCCGTAAGTGCGCAACATTTTCCAGCACCAGGAATGGAAGGTCGAAACGTTCACCTTGTCCTCCACGCCCCGGTCCTGCATCGCGTTCTCCAGACGCCCCGATATGCCGTTCGCGTAACTCAGCAACAACACCGGACGGCTCGCCGCGCGCGCGATCTGTTCGGCGCGAAACGCCAGGATCAGCGTCTTGCCCGAGCCGGCCACGCCGCGCACGATGCGGTGTCCCGCGCCCATGCTGCGCGCCAGCAACTCCTGCTGCATGTCCATCACCTCCAGCATGCGGTCGCTGGCGGGCGACGCATCCGCAGGCGGCTCGTCCAGCGGCAGCGCAATCTGCGTGACGCGAATTTCCGGAAACAGCCGTGCGCGCACGCGATCGATCTGCGGCAGCGACAACGCGGGCCCGATGCGCGGCGACACCATACGCCACACGCGCTCGCGGAAGGCATCCGGATCGACGCCCTCCGCCATCTCGTCGCGAAAGATGCAGCGCTCCGGCGGAAACACCTCGCGCAAATCGGTCTGCTCGAACTGCGCGCGCTTGATGTTGGTGAACACCACGCCGTAGCCGAAAGAGAACACCGGCTTGCCCTTGAAACTGCCGCTCTCGTTGACCAGCATAGTCTCGCGCTTCAGCGCATCCACCACGTTGAACATGTAGCCGCGCACCTGCTCGAACGGGCTCTCAACCGACACCACACCTTGCGGCGTCAACAACTCGACATGCGTGCGCGTCGCACCGACGATCGTATCCAGGTGCCAATCCTTCACCTCCAGCACCACGATGCCCTGCTGCGGATGCAGCACCACGAAATCGGGATGCTTGCCGAACGGCCCGACCGGAATGTTGTGCCATGCCCAGGCATTGTCTTCGAGGCAATCTTTCAGCCGCTCGGCAAGGCTCAATTCGCCGCGCGCATCGAAGTGCGCGGCGCCGAGGGTGGGGATCAGGGTGGCCATGGGAGGAGTTATGTGGCGATATTGTCAGGACAAAAAAATTTGAAGCTGCCCCCATACCACTCGCTACTAAATAATGGACGTGTTGATCACAGGTTGATGATTCGAGATTGTTTCCCACGGCTTGCGAGTTTTATATTTATTTCCACTCATATCGGGCGGGGTCAGGCCTGGAGAAAAATACATGACTTCTTCCCCATATCTAGCATTCCCATACGCGCTATACGTTAGATTAATTCTGGCTGCACAATGCCCGTCGTAACACTCCCTAATTAGAGCGTGGTTATCGTATGAAACAATCCACGGTCGCTTCAGGTTTTCAGTTACCCAATTAGCAAGTCTTCGATGATCTTGCTCTTGATACGAATTTAAATACAGCCCCGGCCCCTTATCCACATAGGGTGGGTCGAGATATACGAGCGAGTTAAGCGGAAGTGAGGGCTGAAGTCGCTCCAGAAACTCGACAGCTTCGAGATTATGTACACTGATACGTGAACGAAATCTGCCAATCGCCTCGATTCGCCGAGTTAGAGCGTCGCGATTATACCGGGCGTCAATTTTCCAATTCCCGGATTGACCTTTCCCACCGATAACCCCTGCTGCAAGAATTCCAGAACGGTTTGTCCTATTCAGAAAGAATGTGGCAAATCCCAAATCCAATAGATCCTCATGACTCTTATTTGTCCAAATATCGCGCTGAAGATGCCAAGTGTCTATGTCACACGGCGTGTCGGAAATTTTCTCGCACAGTGCATCTGTATGAAAAACCGCGCTGTTCCAGAATGCATAGACTGCACGATCTAGATCGTTGATATGGATAGTGCTTACGGAGTACCCAAACAATAATTCCAAAGCAAGCCCAGCTCCCCCACAGAATGGCTCTACGTAATGAGCATCGTGAAGTTTATTCTGGGCGATCAGCTTCTGAAGATAGGGAAGAAGTCTTGCTTTCCCTCCCGGATAACGAAGTGGAGTACAGTTTGGCATCTATGTCTGATTCAGGTCATCAATTGTTTTGCTTTAAGTTCGCCTGTTCTTTGTGGTGAATTCTCTTCCACAAAAGATCCAGCCCACCCCTAACACTACCCCAAGTGGCTTTTACATGCTCAGCACTTAACTCATTGTATTGATTATGAGCGGTTGAACATAACTGTTCGTAAGTCTCCGCAGAAGTCTTAAAACTTTCCGAAATAGTAGCCTTATCTGGAGAGTCAGTGGAATAACTGTTTCCCAAAAGATGTCCGGTTGCAGTGGAAATATTAGTGGTATAGCCCTTGGCTTTACCATCCATTACTGTCTTCACATAGATCTCGCATGTGATTTCCAGCAAAGATCTAATCAGCAATGCACAGGCATAAGGTGCACTCTCTACAGCGACGCCTTCCCTTAACTCTCGAAATATTTCGTGGCATTTTCGATTCGTTATTGAGGTTATGTCGCTTTTTTCCGCAACATATTTACGCTTTCGCGGCTTTCTCGTGTTCTGAGATCCCGCGTCTCCTGTTTCAGCACTAGGGTCAGAGGATGGCTGATGGGGAGAGGTTTTCTCATCCTGACCTTGTCTTTCCTGAGTATTGTCTATCGGCGAACTTGGTTCACCTGATGATTCTGAATTTTGGTGCGCATCCTGTTTTGATTTTTCTTGTTCCATTTTAGCATCGACCTTAGCCTCCACCTCGCTAAAATAGCCTTGCATCTTATTCACAGTGTCAAACTCACCACGCGTGTGAACGCGCTGACTTACAACATCTTCGGCAACGATCGAAAGTGCCAACATAGCCTTGTGCTCATTCGAAAATTCGACTGAGGTGCTGGTTATTTTAAAACCGAACTTTGTTTGAAACTCTCTAGTTAGAACAACACGCTCGAAATTTGTTATTTCAAAAGCGCTTGAATCGATCCGATTAGTCACATCCAGATTGAGCCTGTTATTTGCTCTCAGCTTCTGAATACACTGCCATGTTCCGGTATTGTCAAATCTGGCAATTTGTAGCGCCGACCATGCACTTCGCCCTGCACCGGCATTTTCGCCCGTATGACGCAGATGGATAAAGTGTCTAGCTGACTCCCTATTGGGAGAAATTACTACATCTACTTCTTGTGGCCATTTCCCGAAAAATTCTGCGTGTAGTTTTTTAAATCGGTTGCGAATAGTAGGACTGACTTCAAGCTCTTCACGGTCAAGAGTTGTTGGCTGAGAAAGCAACCTAAGCGCGGTTAGTCGACGATTTCCGTCAAGGACAATATACCGACCAGGAGTTTCCGATTCCATAACATAAAGGCTTTCCGCCGGATCCAAACCACCTACGCGACAAATATCACTTGCTAGTTCAAGAACCTTTTCACCGTCTTTCTCGACCGATAGCAGATTGCGCATTGCCTCGGTCTGATTGGTTTCTGGTTTAAAGCGAGGATTACTCACATCCAGATCAAGTTGCTCTACAGATACATACGTTCTAGTAAATTTGCTCATTTATCATGTCCTATTGTTGCGAAAGGTACCGGAGTTCATTGAATTAATTTTCATTCCAATCTACTTCAAAACAATTCAACTCCGGTACCTTCGCTTTGTTTGCTCTCAGGCTTATAACCTTTCAAGGTGTCTAATCGCGTTGTCGTATGTCGAATGAAATTAACGGGGTCAGCGCAGGTCAGCATCACCCCACCCTACGCCGCCTGCCGATCCTGCTCGACCGACAATTTCATTCCCACCGCCTTCAGCACCGCGAGCAGCGTTTTGAGCGTCGGGTTGCCGTTGGCCGAGAGGGTGCGGTACAGCGATTCGCGGCTGATTCCCGCTTCCGCAGCCACTGCGCCCAGCCCGCCATAGGCTTCCGCGACGGTGCGTAGCGCGAGCAGTCCGGCGGCGCGGTTGTCCGGGTCGTCGAGCGATTCCATCGCGGCCTTGAGATACTCGACCGCCAGTTCGCGATCCGCGCGCAGTTCTTCCACTTCGCGCGCGTGATGCGACACCGCCGCTTTTATTTTCCTGCTCATGTTTGTCTCCGCTTCCAGTCCTGCCAGTATGCCTTTGCGGTCTTGATGTCCGTCGCCTGCGATCTTTTCGAACCGCCGCACAACAGGATGACGACCGTATGCCCGTGACGACCGAAGTACACCCGATACCCGGCACCGAGGTGTTCGCGCAATTCATGCACGCCTTCGCCCACGGCTTCGCAATCGCCAAAATTACCGGCCTCCAGGCGTTTAAGGCGGATGCGAATCTTGGCCTGCACCTGCTTGTCGCGCAGCGAGAGCAACCAATCGGTCAGCGGCTCTGCACCCTCTTCGCTCTGGTATCGAAAGACTTCGATCATTGGAATCAATGTAGCTTAAAAGCTACTGACAGGCAAGTAACTGGAAGGGATAAGCGGTCTCATTTCTTCTCCCGCTTTTCCCCTGATTATTTTCTGCCGCTGACCATTATTGCTGCTTGATTCGCCCAAACAGATGCGAGAAATCGCCCTGCCCGAACCCGTCAGTTCCGCCGATGGTTTGCGGCTGGTGGCAGGCCAGGCAATCGGTTGCGCCGGTGTTGGCGTTCAGCTTCATGTTGTATTGCATCCAGGTTTCCATCGTCGCGTTGGCCGGGCTGGGCGAACCCAGTACGCCGGAAGAGCCTGCGCGCGCAAAGGATGGCGGGTATTCCCCCGGAGTCAGAGGCGGGTAGTTGGGGCACGCTGTTTTCCAGTCGTTGGGAGTGGTTTCGTCCTCGTCATATGCCAGACAGCCGGATAGCGGGCCGCCGCCGCCTCCGGTCGGGCCGAAAGACAGCCACTCCATTCCCACCAAGCGGTAATTCAGCCACTTCTTGTCCAGCCCGGTGGCGGAAAAATTCCGCTTGATGCTTTCGTTCAGGCACGAGGTTGCCTTCATGTTGGTTGGGTCGTTTGCCGAATCGGTGCAGTTTGCCGTGGACGCAACGGGCAGCGCGAGTGTGCGGCAGATGTTCACTGGCGCATCCTGCGGGGCGCTCAGGCATTGCGTGTTCGCCTGTTGCGCGGTGGGGTAGGAGCAATTTTGGCCGTCGCCGCCAGCCTGTTTGTATGTGGCGTAGTTGAAGTAATTCCAGCCGGTCTGCGCGCCGATGCCGTTGAGCAGCCGGCCGTTCAGGTTCATGGCCTTGCCGGTTGCCGGGGAGATCGGTTGCTGGCCGATGGGCATGCTGTTGCCCGCGTTGCAGTCCGGCACATTGCCGACATGCTCGAACGTCGCCCATACGAATCCCGGCAGGTTTGCGGTCTTCTGCACCAGGTGCAGACCCGCCAGCCCCCAGAAGTCGCCTTTGGAATCTCGTTCGCAGTGCATGAGGTCGGCCGGGCAGGGACTGATCTCGACATAACGTTTCTGGGTGATGTACTTCTTCTGCATCGGCCCGTAATAGCGCCATGAGGTCTTGATCGTCACCGCACCTTCGCCGGTGTCTCCCGTGCTGGCGGGCGGGAACCATATGCCACCGGTCTTGTTGTTGGCCTTGTATGCCGTGACCGCGTTGTTGAAGCTGCTCTGCTTGTACAGCGAATTGGCGGCGACGAAATTGAAGTAGGTCTGGTTGACCCGCATGTCGTAGCTGGTGATCTGCCGGTTGACGTCTTTCAGCACGTAACCGTCGCCGGCCTGAATCTGGTTGTCGTGGTGGTGCAGCTCGGTGGTGCTGAGCGGCGAATATTTTCCGGGCCAGCTCGGCGTACCGCTTTCCGTAAACAGCGTGTACCACGGCGCGTAGCTCATGAAGCGCGGCTGCCCCCCGCTGCCCTTGCCTGCCAGATACAGGAAATTGTTCATGACGAACTGGTCGAGAAAGCAGTTCATCTGCACGGATGGCGCGGAACTCGCGGTGCTGGACCAGAAGCTCTGGCCGTTTGCCATGTGTCCGAAGCTCGCGTAGTCGCAGGCGTTTGCTGCGCCCGCCTTATATTTGGCGGAAACAGCCTTGGGAGCTGGCGCCGCCTGGGCCTGCGATACCATCACTTGAGTGGAGATAACAACGGATAACATGCCCGCCAACGCTCGGGCAGCGATGCTGAAGTATGTTTTTGACATGATTTGCACCTTTCGTTAAAAAGTTTTTTGTTGCACCGGATTCCTTTGTCGGCCAGCGGACAGCCCGATCTACATCACTCCCAGCTTCCTCAGCCGCATCGTCAAATCCTTGAGCGACTTCATCCCGGTCGCGAACTTTTTCGCCATCTTTTTTTCCGCGTCTTTTCCCGGCGGATTTTTCATGCCGGACATCTTTCGGATAATGGTTTGCCAGCTTGTGCAGTCCGGCGGAGTGGAGACTTGAGGCTTTGGCGAACCGGCCTCCGCCGCCGTCACCCTGTTGTAGACCTCGAAGTTACTGATGAGATTGCTCTTGGATTCGGACAGCGGGTAATTGCCCGGCCCGATGCCGGAATAATTGCGGTTGTCCACCCAGTGGTGAAAGGCCATCCCGCTGTTCGGAACAAGACCGTGAGTGGCCACCGTTTTCCGGTCGACTTGGAATTCGATGGCGTCCGCGCTCCAGACGATCGAATAGTCATGCCACTTGTAAACGTCATCGGACAGTCTGGTCATGCACACGCCGCCCCCGCCTAAATTGTCGAGGTCTATCCTGGTCACTGTCATCGCCAGTAGGGTTTTCCGGATATTTTTGGAGTTCGGTGGAACCGGATTGGTGAACTCCATGAACCAGGCGTATTGCCAAGCAAACGGGTTCATCGTGGTATTCCAGAAGCCCCAGCCACGTGTTCCCCCTCCGTCCCCTTCGGCTTTTATGCGCATCTCTATTTTTTGGGATGTCGTTTCGTCCGCCAGATACGGCGTGTTCCAGGCAAGGTCGCGGAACCACATCCCCGCGTTTTCGGCGGTGCCATACGCGAGGGGATTGGCGTAAAGCGCGCCGGGGGTGGTGGTGTTCCACGAGTCTCCGGCGTACGGCGTGACCGGGTGCGCGTTTTGCCATGCCGGGTCGTACGGGTAAGGCATATCGCAATGCATGCGGAGCTCTTCGTAAATCACAAAGGGCTGAAGGATGGGAGTGCCGAGTATGGTTTGGACCCACGGGTTATTGTCCCCGCTCTTGTAACCGGGCAGCTTGTCAAAGTCCTGCGGCTGCGGTTGGCCCGCCCCTTGGCGGACGCATGGGTTGTTGTACATTTCGGAATTGGTGTAGGGCGTTTGATCTCCCGTGCCTCCGGAAGAAGGGGAGCGCAGGGAGGCATGACAGACCGCATGCTTTGCATCATAAACATCTGCCGTCAGCTTCACGCACGGCTGCGCCGCGGAGCAACCGTGCGATTGCGTGTCCTGAAAAGTATGGTTGCCGTTGCAGTCCTCCCGCCACATCCAGGAGTTGAAAGCGGTGTTGTCGGCCGGCTGCGATGCATAGTCGTAATTGTCCTTGTAGACCTGTGTCCAGCCGCCGTCCGCCGCGCGGGCCGCGCCTGCGGCATTAGCGGCCAGCATGGCGGAAGCAAACAACATGAACCATCTTCGCGCGGATGTGCTGCCAGGCATGTGATCTCTCCCCTGTTTGCGGTTGCCGTTTATGGATTCTCGTATTTCCGGGGCCTGCACGAAGGCTACGCTCCCGATCAAATATCTTTCATCGCCTGGACGGGGTGCCGTGTCGAACTCGAACGCGAACCACCAGTCCACGGCTTTGCCTTCCGCCAACAGCGGAGACAGTTCGCCGGTTTTCATTATTTTTCTCCCTGTGTTCCGGAATGACAAACGGGGCTACGTCGCACTCGCCCGTCAATTCATGAAGGCACGCAGTCTTTCAGTTGCAGGCATACCCGTCAATAGACCGAAATGCATAGATAATTCGGCCTATATACTTTTCAAAGCATCGAACAAATGCTCCGCCGCAGGCACGCAAAATTGCTTTCTCCGCAGCGAGCCGCTAGCATCCGCAACGCAATCACGAATCCATATCGACCATTGGAAATAACGGTCATTCCGGCGTAGGCCGGAATCCAGCGAGTTGAAACATGCTGCGAAGCAGACAAACCCAGGATGTTGTCCCACTTGCGTGGGTATTTTTTTAATCAACTGGATTCCGGCCTCCGCCGGAATGACGGCACAATCGGTTATTTGAGATGAACAATTATGGTTTTGTCGTTCCAGCGTTCGCGGGAATGACGACTGAATCAGCGCTTCCTAAGGTGTTACCAACAAGATGATTAGCTTCAACCAGGTCAACAAGCGCTACCCCGGCGGTTACGAGGCGCTGAAGAACGTTTCGTTCGACATCGCCGAGGGCGAGATGGTGTTCGTCTCGGGGCACTCCGGCGCGGGCAAGAGCACGTTGCTGAAGCTGGTCGCGGGTATCGAGCGGCCCAATTCCGGCAGCGTGCTGGTGAATAACCAAAACGTCGGCGCGCTCAAAGGGGCGGCGCTGCCTTATCTGCGCCGCAATCTCGGCATCATTTTTCAGGATCACAAGCTGCTGTTCGACCGCAGCGTGTTCGACAATGTGCTGCTGCCGTTGCAAATCTGCGGCTTCGATCATCGCGAGAGCGCGAAGCGGGTGCGCGCTGCTCTGGACAAGGTGGGGCTGCTGAAGCGCGAGAAGGCGAATCCGATTGCCTTGTCCGGCGGCGAACAGCAGCGGCTGTGCATCGCGCGCGCCATCGTCAACCGCCCGGCCATCCTGCTGGCCGACGAGCCGACCGGCAACCTCGATACCGAGTACGCTCACGAGATCATGGATATTTTCCGTTCGTTCCACCAGGTCGGCGTGACGCTACTGCTTTCCACCCACGACGAGAGCGTGCTGCAAGACGGCGCGGTTCGCCGGTTGGCGCTGAAACAGGGGGAGTTGCAATGAGACAACATCTCGATCTGTTAAGCGCGGTGTTGCGCCGCATGTTCGCCTCCAGAGTGGGCGGCCTGCTCAACATTCTGGTGATCGGCATCGCGCTCAGCCTGCCCGCCGGCATGTATGTGCTGCTGAAAAATGCGCAGGGATTGGTGGAGCAACTCTCCGGCACACCGCAGATCAGCCTGTTCCTGGCGTTGAATGCGCAGGAGAGCGACATCGCCGAACTGCACAGCCGATTGGAGGCAAACGAGGCGATTGCTCGCGTCGAGTTCGTCGCGCGCGACCGCGCGCTGGAACAGCTCAAGCAGAGCACCGGCCTCACCGACGTGATCGGCAGCCTGGAAAAAAATCCGCTGCCGGATGCCTTCATCGTCTCGCCCAAGCAAGCGGAGCCGCAAGCGCTGGATGCCTTGCGCGATGAATTGGCGCTGTTGCCCCGGGTCGAACAGGCGCAACTCGATTCGGCTTGGGCCTACAAGCTCGAAGCGCTGCTCCGCTTCGGTCGCCTCGCCGTGCTGATCCTCGCCAGCCTGCTCAGCCTCGCGCTGGTGGCCGTGACGTTCAACACCATCCGCCTGCAGATCCTCACCCAGCGCGACGAGATCGAGGTCTCCCGCCTGATCGGCGCGACCGACGGCTTCATCCGCCGCCCCTTCCTGTATTTCGGTGCGCTGCAAGGGTTGTTCGGCGGCATCGCCGCGTGGGCCATCGTCACCGGCAGCCTGATGTTGCTCAACCGGCCGCTGGGGGAGCTGTCGCAGCTCTATGCCAGCCAGTTCGTGCTGCAACCGCTCAACCCCGGCGACAGCATGTCGCTGCTGCTGTTCTCTCTGTATCTGGGCTGGCTGGGCGCTTGGCTGTCGGTGGCGCGGCATCTGTCGCAGGTCGAGCCACATTAAGGAACCCTCCATCCTCTTGGCACTCTCATTTCGAGAGTGCTAGAATCACCCGCAAAGGAGGAAAAGCCATGAATACTGCTATGACATTTCCCGTACCGTCTGCCGTCGGTAGCCTGGAGAGTTACATCCAGGCGGTGAACCGCTTCCCTGTGTTGACTCAGGAACAAGAGTTCGATTTGGCGACACGCTTCAAGACCGAAAGCGATCTGGATGCCGCGCGCCAGTTGGTGCTGTCGCATCTGCGCGTGGTAGTCAGCGTCGCGCGAGGCTATGCCGGTTACGGCCTGCCGCAGGCCGACCTGATACAGGAAGGCAACATCGGCCTGATGAAGGCGGTAAAACGCTACGACCCGGATCGTGGCGTGAGGTTGGTTTCGTTCGCACTGCACTGGATACGCGCCGAGATCCATGAGTTTGTGGTGCGCAACTGGCGGATGGTGAAGATTGCCACCACCAAGGCGCAGCGCAAGCTATTCTTCAACCTGCGCAGCATGAAGCAGGGGCTAGAGCCGCTCAAACCGCAGCAGGTCAGCGAGATCGCGCAGCAACTCAACGTCAGCGAGCGCGACGTGGTGGAGATGGAGGCGCGCTTCGCCGGCCACGACATGGCGCTCGATCCGTCCGGCAGCGACGAGGACGACAGCTATGCGCCTATCCAGTATCTGGCCGACAGCGACGAGCACGAACCCTCGCGCATGCTGGAAACCGCCGAGCGCGAGCGCCTGCAAACATCCGGCTTGGCGAATGCCTTGGCCGGGCTGGACGAACGCAGCCGCCGCATCGTCGAGGCACGCTGGTTGAACGAAGACGAGTCCGCGACGCTGCATGAGCTCGCCGCCGAATTCAACGTGTCCGCCGAACGCATACGCCAGATCGAGCAGAAGGCGCTGGGCAAGATGCAGGCCGCTCTGCTTCCCGCAGTTATTTAGTCAGAAGGTTACCAAGCAAAAAAGCCGCAGATTTCTCTGCGGCTTTTTTGTTTTTTTACGGCCTATTTGACGATCTTGAGTTGCGGTCGTTGCGGCTTCCGCCTGGATTCATCGCCACCCTCCGCCGGAGGCGAAGGATGCTCTCCCGGCTGGAACACCAGCCCCTGTCCGGTCTCCTTGGCGAAGATGCCGATAACCGCGCCGACCGGCACGATGATGTCGAACGGCGCGCCGCCGAAACGCCCGCTGCAAGTGATGAACTCATTGCCCAGCTCCAGATTGCGCATAGCCTCGGCACTCAGGTTCAGCACAATCTCGCCATCTTTGACGTAGGCCGGCGGCACCGCGGTGAATTCGTCCACACGCACCGCCAGATAGGGAGTCAATCCACTATCCTCGCACCACTCGTAAATCGCGCGGATCAGGTAGGGACGTGTCGACAGATCGCTCATTATTTGCGCATCGCCCTTTCGGACGGCGTCAATGCGTCGATGAAGCCCTGACGGGAGAACAGCCGCTCCGCATATTTCATCAGCGGCGCTGCATCCTTGCCCATCTGGATGCCGTAATGATCGAGTCTCCACAGCAGCGGAGCAATCGCCACGTCCAGCATCGAGAACTCGTCGCCCAGCAAGAACTTCTGCTTGGTCAATATCTGCGCCAGCTGAGTGAGGTTGTCGCGGATCGTGGCGCGAGCCTTGTCGGCGGCCTTACCGTTCTGCTCGATGGCGTCCACCTGACTGTACAGCTCCTGTTCGAAGCGGTGCAGGAACAGGCGCGCGCGGCCGCGCATCACCGGATCGGGCGGCATCAATTGCGGATGCGGGAAACGCTCGTCGATGTATTCGTTGATGATATTGGCCTCATACAGGATCAGGTCGCGTTCGACCAGCACCGGAACCTTGTTGTACGGATTGATCACCGCGAGGTCTTCGCTGCGGTTCATCAGATCCACATCGATCACCTCGAAATCCATGCCTTTTTCGAACAGCACGATACGGCAGCGGTGGGAATATGGGCAGGTCGTGCCCGAATAGAGTCGCATCATAAAAACAACCTGACTTCAAAACTTGCTGAATAAAAAAGCCAAAAGGCGGAGCCGATGGCTCCGCCGCAATGGCGCTCGGAAAAACTTGCCGCGAAATTACCACATTCGGGGCATGAAATTCAACCGCTTAGTGAAGATCCTTCCAGATTTCTTTCTTCAGCGCATAGACCAGCACGAACAGAATGGACAAAAAACCAAGGACGATCAACCCCAGATCATAGCGCACCAGCTTGGCCGGCTCGCCCATGAACACCAGGTAATTGGTCAGATCGGCGACCGCCGAATCGTATTCCGCCGGTTTCATCGAACCAGGTGCAGTCAGTTCCAGCTTCCTTTCGTGCCCCTCGCCCTTGAGCGCCTGTTCACCCTGCATGTCTGACAACACATGCGGCATGCCGACATTCGGAAAAATCGCATTGTTCCAGCCGGTCGAACGAGCGCTATCCACATAGAAGCTCCGCAGATAGGTGTAGAGCCAGTCGGCGCTACGCGAACGCGCGATCACGCTCAAATCGGGCGGCGCCACCCCGTAAGCCAGCTTGGCCGAGTTGGCATCCATCGCGGCTTGCATCGTGGAACCCAGCTTGACGTCTTCGGGCAGCTCCAGATCCTTCTTGATCTGCTCTTCCGTCATGCCGATGTCCTGCAGGCGGTTATAGCGCATGTAGGAGGCGCTATGACAGGCGAGGCACCGGGAAGTGAAGAGCTTGGCGCCGCGTTGCAGGGAGACCTGGTCCTTCAGATTCACCGGGGCCTTATCCAGATGAACTTCCGCACCGCTGGCGATCGCCAGCACCGGCATCGCCATCAGCAACGCCAGCATCCATAGTTTGTTGATTGCTTTCATGTCAGCTAACCTTTCTGTTCTATTTGCTCGTCACACGATCGGGCTCGTGCTTGCACTTGTCGATCTTGGTATACCAGGGCATCAGGAAGAAGAATGCGAAGTACACCACGGACAACACCTGCGAGATGAGCGTATAGGTCGGAGTAGCAGGCATCAGGCCAAGGTAACCGAGGCCGACGAAGCTGATCACGAACAGCGTCAGGAAAAACTTGTAGATCGGGCCACGGTAGCGGATCGACTTGACCTTGCCGCGATCCAGCCACGGCAGCGCAAAGAAGATCACCGTCGCTACGCCCATCGCCACCACGCCCGGGAACTGCGAACCAAACATCGGCGGCACCGCACGCAGGATCGCGTAATACGGTGTGAAGTACCACACCGGGGCGATGTGCTCCGGGGTCTTCATCGGGTTGGCCGGCACGAAGTTGTTGTACTCCAGGAAGTAGCCGCCCATGTCCGGCGCGAAGAAGATAATCGCGCAGAACACGATCAGGAAGCCGATCACGCCGACGCCGTCCTTGACGGTGTAGTACGGGTGAAACGGAATGCCGTCCAGCGGTTTGCCGTTGGCATCCTTGTGCTTCTTGATCTCGATGCCGTCCGGATTGTTGGAACCGACTTCATGCAACGCAATCAGGTGAGCAACCACGACCAGTACCAGAATCAGCGGAATCGCAACAACATGCAATGCGAAGAAGCGGTTCAGCGTGGTGTCGGACACGACGAAATCGCCGCGAATCAGGATGGATAGATCCTGCCCCACGAACGGCACGGAGGAGAACAGATTCACGATCACCTGCGCGCCCCAGAAGGACATCTGCCCCCACGGCAGCAGATAACCCATGAACGCCTCGCCCATCAGCATCAGATAGATGACCATGCCGATAATCCACACCAATTCGCGCGGCTTGCGATAGGAGCCGTACATCAGGCCGCGGAACATGTGCAAATAGATCACCACGAAGAACATCGAGGCGCCGGTGGAGTGAATGTAGCGCAGCAGCCAGCCCCACTGCACGTCTCGCATGATGTACTCGACGGAAGCAAAGGCGAACAGCGCGTCCGGCTTGTAGTTCATCGTCAGGAAGATGCCGCTGACGATCTGGATCACCAGCACCATTAGCGCCAGCGAACCGAAGAAATACCAGAAGTTGAAGTTCTTCGGCGCGTAGTATTCGGAGACATGCTCCTTCCAGAGCGAGGTCAGAGGAAAACGATCATCGACCCAGCCAAGCAGTTTGGTAAGCATTTTAGTTATCGATTTCATCATGCATTCCCCTTGCTATCGTCGCCAATCAACAACTGCGTTTCGCTGAGATATTTGTGCGGCGGGATAATCAGATTGGTCGGGGCCGGAACGCCCTTGAACACGCGCCCGGCCAGATCGAAACGCGAACCGTGGCAGGGACAGAACCAGCCGCCGGCCCAGTTGGAACCGAGGTCGGCTGGCGCTATTTCCGGACGGAACGTAGGGGAGCATCCCAAATGGGTGCAAACACCCAGCACGACCAGGAATTCCGGCCTGATCGAACGAGCCGGATTGTGGCTGTATTCCGGCTGCTGCGGCACATCGGAAGCCGGATCGGCCAAGTCTTCGTCGTGCTTGACCAGCAACTCCAGCATTTCCGGAGTGCGGTGCACGATCCACACCGGTTTGCCCTGCCATTCCACGCTTATCATCGTGCCAGGCGCGATGACGCTCAAATCGACTGCGACCGGCGCGCCGGCCGCCTTGGCTCGTTCGCTCGGCATCAAACTCAGTACAAACGGTGCGCCGGCGCCTGCAGCCGCAACACCGCCTGCTGCGGTTGTGGCGGCCAGCAGAAGACGCCGTTTGTTGTGATCAACATTATCAGTCATGACCCTCATCCCTTAAAGTTAGAACGTATGCACGACGACGCCACCGGACGATCGATCCGATCGTCCCGAGCACCATCAAATATCGGAGGTTACTGCAGCACTGTCTGCCCTTGTAGTTATTGCTTTCGGACAATCCAAGGTTTGGCTCCCCAACTCAAACCCCATGCCAGCGGCAATCCGTCTTTAACGACGGCATCGCCGCAATTAAGATCAGTTGTTACGTGCGCCCTGGGCAACCCACTTCCGCAGAAGCAGGATGGATTGGCGATCAAGCGTACCTCCTGCGTTCAGGCCCATCGGCATCTTCAGTCCCTTATTGGTGCCCGTCAGCAGCTTGGTAAACGTGCTTACATCGCTATTCCCGGGAATGACGACCGGGCCGTAGATCGTGCCCTTCATCAAGCCCTGATAGGAAGTCAGGTCCAGGCCACTCTTGGCATGCCCCTTCCCTCCCGGCCGATGGCAACTCACGCAGTGATCCTCCAGAATCGGCATCACGTCGCCCTTGAAACTCACTTCCTCATGACCGAGGACCTTCATCGCGCCCACTTGTGCGCTGTCTGCAGCAAGCACGCTACCAGACAGCAGCGCCAACACGGCGCCACCCAACAATATCTTTATTCTCATGCTTCCCCCTGAAATACCACTGAAACGACCAATCGGACAAATCGCAACCGAATCAAACTTGCCATGCGACTACCCTATTCCCCATCGTCGGCTGTCTGTCAGCAAACGCACGGATGTTACGCAACGTTTTTTATTACGGCAAATAATAATAGACTAATATACTGGCAGCCGGCAGCCCTCCTTGGGGTTATGGAAATCCGCGCCGCTAGACCGGATTGCCTAGCTCGAAATAGCGATGCTCTAACCCGAACTGTGCGCCAAGATGGTTACCCAGCGCCTGAATGCCGTAGCGCTCGGTAGCGTGATGGCCGGCGGCGATGAACGCCACCCCGCTCTCCTGGGCCAGATGGTAGTTCTGTTCGGATATTTCCCCGGTGAGGTAGGCATCCACGCCCTGCGCGATGGCCATCTCGAAATAGCCCTGCGCGCCGCCGCTGCACCAGGCGACGCGGCGTATGCTGCGCGCGCCATCTCCGATCACTTGCGGCGTACGCTGCAAACCATGCGCGACCTGCTGAGCGAATTGAGCCAAGGTCTGGGGCTGCACCAGCGAGCCCGCGCAGGCGATGTTCTGTTCGCCGAAGCGCCCCTGCTCCACCAGCCCCAGCAGCTTGCCGAGTTGCGCGTTGTTGCCGAGTTCCGGGTGAGCATCCAGCGGCAGGTGATAGGCCAGCAGGCTGACATCGTTGCGCAACAACTGCGCGATGCGCCGTTTCTTGATGCCGGTGATCGCGGCATCTTCGTTGCGCCAGAAGTAGCCGTGGTGAACCAGTATCGCATCCGCGCCCCAGACGATCGCCTCGTCCAGCATCCGCTGCGAAGCGGTCACCGCCGTCGCGATGCGCCGTACTTCCGGCCGTCCCTCTACCTGTACGCCGTTCGGGCAATAGTCCTTGAACGAGGCGGTTTGCAGCAGGCTTGCGTTATAATCGCGCAGTTCATCGAGCAGCATGAATTTCCCTTAATCCAGAAGCGAACGAACCGATCATACCATGCGTAAACACTGGCTTTTGTTCTCCCAGACCGTCACCATCGCACTGGCGCTGCTGTTCATCATCCACACACTGAAGCCGGAACTGCTGCCGAATGCCGCACGTAGCGGCGTGGTGACCCTGTACGAGGATGCGCCGCAAACCGATGGTCAACAAGCTCCAACCGCAGGACTGAGCACCGCCGCGCACAAGGCCATGCCTGCCGTGGTGAACGTCTTTACCAGCACCGTCGTCAAAGCACCGGTCAACCCGTTTCTGGATGACCCGCGATTCCGCTTCTTCTTCGGCGACCAGCTCGACAACGAACCACAGAGCAACTCCAGCCTCGGCTCAGGGGTGATCGTCAGCCCTGACGGTTACATCCTGACCAACCACCATGTGGTGGAGACCGCAGACCAGATCGAAGTCGCGCTGGCCGATGGCCGCACGACCAAGGCCCATGTCATCGGCTCGGACCCGGAGACCGACCTGGCCGTAATCAAGATCGACCTGCCCGACGCCCTGCCCGCGATCACCTTCGGACATCCGGAACGGGCTCAGGTCGGCGACATGGTGCTGGCGATCGGCAACCCGTTCGGCGTCGGCCAGACCGTCACGATGGGCATCATCAGCGCGCTGAAACGCGACCATCTCGGCCTGAACACCTTCGAGAACTTCATCCAGACCGATGCGGCGATCAATCCGGGCAACTCCGGCGGCGCGCTGGTAGACGCTAACGGCAACCTGATCGGCATCAACAGCGCGATCTATTCGCCGAACGGCGGCTCGCTCGGTATCGGCTTCGCGATCCCCGCCAACACCGCCAAGAAGACCATGGAACAGATCATCCAGCACGGCTCGGTGACGCGCGGCTGGATAGGCGCCGGCGTGCAGGAATTGACGCCGGAACTGGCCGAGTCGTTCAAGCTGGGAGATACCAAGGGTGTGCTGATCACCGAGATCATCCGCAACAGCCCGGCGGAACGGGCCGGGATAAAAACCGGGGACATTCTGGTCGCAATCGACGACAAGAGCATCGACAGCTGGAGCGCCATGCTGGAAACCGTCGCCAACCTGCCGCCCGGCACAGTAGTGCTGGTTCACCTGATGCGCAATGGTGCGGCGATCAGCCTGCAGGTCAAGATCGGCAAGCGCCCCGCTCCCAAGGTGCAATAACCCCCGGTTTAAAGACCGGGATGGTCAGGGCTCCCGGATCGATTCGTCCAGCGTCTTGGTCAGCGGCCACAGCAAGTAGGAAATCACCGAACGGCTGCCGACCTTGATCTCGGCAGTGAGCGTCATACCCGGCAGCAACCGGGCCTGATCCGGCAATTTCTTCAGACGCTCCTTGCCCATGCTGATGCGACTCAGGTAATAGGCGTCCGCTCCCTGCCCTGCCGCAGTATCGCGGCGAAATGCATCCTCGCTCACGGTGCGCAGCTCCCCGTCGAGAGAACCATGACGCTGGAATGGGAAAGCATCAAATTTTAGCTTCGCCACATCTCCCAGCCTGATATAGCCCACATCGATAGAATCGATCTGAACCTCGGCCTCCAGTTCTGCCCCCAGCGGCACCAGTGTGAACAGCGGTTCGGCCCCCTTGACCACCGAGCCCTGCGAAAGCTTGGCGATCTCCAGCACCACGGCATCCGCCGGAGAAACCAGGGTCACCAGGCGATGGCGCTTGTCCGCCTTCTGCAACTGTTCGTTCAGCGCGTCACGGTCGCGCGAAGTGGACAGCAGGTCCTCCATGGTCCGCTGCCGCCAGCCTTTGACGAAGGCCGTCTTCTCTGACTCGGCCCCGGCGAGTTCCAGCTTGAACTCCTGCTCGCGGCTTTGGGCCAGCTGCTGTTCGCGCTCGATCTCCAGGCGCTTCTCCCTCGCCTCCAGCAAACGGAGCGGAGCGGCGAACTTCTGCGCCACCAGCCTCTCCTGCATGGACTCGATCTCGCGCAAATCCCTGACTCGCGCCCCCAGCACCTGCTGGTCGAGTTCGTTGGTGTTCAGCGAAGCACGCAGGCGCGCAATCGCCTCGTCCATGCCGCGCAATTGGGCGCGGTAACTTGCCTCGCGCTCCACCGACAGCCTGGCCTGAAGTTCGGCATCCCCTCCCGCATCCGGCTTGTCGGCCAGACGTCGACCGGCCATTTCAGCCTCCAGCCGCCGGGATTGCGTATCCAGACTCTGCAATCTGGTTCTCAGTTCGCTCTCGTCCGCCTGAGCAAAGGTCGGGTCCAGCATCGCCAGCACTTCGCCCTTTTTCACCACCTGCCCGACGCGGACATTGATGCTCTGGATGATCGCCGTATCCATGGGCTGCACCACGATGTTCGGCAATGGCGTAACCAGCTTGCCGCGCGCAGACACCACCAGGTCGATCTCGGAGAGCGAGGCCCAAAGCAGGAACACCACCACCACGGTCAAGAGCAAATGCAGCGTGATGCGCGCCGCCTTTGGATAGGGGCGGCGCTCGATCTCGTCCGCATCCGGGAGAAACTCGATGGCGACCGCGTCGTCGGCGCGTTTCTTCCCGACAGCAGGGGTTATAGATGACTTGTCTGTTGATTCCATAATTGTTGGTAAGTTGTACAACGCTCGAGCAATTCTTCGTGACGGCCGCTATCCATCAACCGGCCATGCTGCATCACCAGTATGGCGTCGGCATCGACCAGCGTCGAAAGACGGTGCGAGATCATCACGACCGTCTTGCCGACCGCGATGCGTGAAAGATTATTGATGAAGATCGCCTCGCTTTCAGGATCGAGCGCGCTGGCGGCCTCGTCGAGAATCAGGATGCGCGGCTTGGATAGCAAGGCGCGGGCAATCGACAGACGCTGCTTCTGCCCACCGCTCAGGTTGCTGGCGTTCTCTTCCAGCAGCGTGTCGTATCCCTGCGGAAGTCTCTCGATGAACTCGTCGGCCCCGGCCGCCTGCGCCACCTCGACGATCTCCTCGAAGGTCGCGTCCGGCCGCGTCATGGAGATGTTCTCGCGCACCGTGCCGCGGAACAGGAAATTCTCCTGCAGCACCACGCCGATCTGCTTGCGCAAATGGGCCAAGTCGATCTCGCGCGCATCGACGCCGTCGAAACGCACCACCCCCTCCTGCACCGGGTAGAGTCCCTGTATCAGTTTGGTCAGCGTGGTCTTCCCGGAACCGCTGCGCCCCACGATGCCGACCACCGATCCCGCGGGCACCCTGAAGCTGGCGCGATCGAGCGCGGAAGTTGTCGCGCCGGGATAACGGAACGTGACATTGTCGAATACGATTTCGCCATCCAGCTTCGTCCGCAAGCCGCCCGCACCGATGCGCCCTTCGGGAGGCCGGTTCATGATTTCACCGAGCATGCGTACCGACAATGCCGTCTGTTGATATTCGTTAATAAGACCAACGATCTGGGTCAGCGGGGAAACCACGCGCCCGGAGATCATCTGGAATGCGATCAGCGCACCGACCGTCATGGTTTGATCGAAGACATCCTGCGCACCGATCACGATGACCACCACGGGCAATATCTTTTCCAGAAAGCCGGTCAGCGAGCCGCCGGTAATGCCCAGATGCCCGACATGATAGTGCGCGTTGATCGCTGCCGCCGAAGACTGCTCCCAGGTACGGCGCTGCTTGGGCTCGATCGCCAGCGCCTTGACCGTGCGCATGCCATGGATGGTTTCCACCAGCAATGCCTGCCGTTTCCCCTCGGCAGAGTAGAGCGCATCCAGACGCTTGCGGAAGGTGGGCAACAGCGCCGCGATGACAGCGGCGATGACGATGGCGAACACCAGCACGATCAGCGCCAGCTTGAACGAGTAGTAGAACAGGATGGGCAGGAAGATCAGCAGCCCGACCGTGTCCAGCGCCGTGAAAAACAGCCTGCCGGTCAGGAAATTGCGGATGCTCTCCAGTTGCTGCACATGGCGCACGACCACGCCCGCCGAGTGCGTCTCGAAATAGTCGATCGGCAACGACAACAGGTGGCTGAACGTCCGGCAGGTCAGGCGTATATCGATCTTGTTGGTCGCGGCCAGCAGCAATATCTGGCGCAGGTAACCGAATATCGACTCGAATATCATCGCGATCAGGATGCCGATGCCCAGCACCCATAGCGTCGACGAGCTCTGGTGAACCAGCACCTTGTCGATCACCAGTTGGAAAAAGATCGGCGAGGCCAGCGCCAGCACTTGCAGGATGATGGCGGCAATGGCGATGTCGCGGAAGGCGATTTTCTGGCGCAGGATTTCCGGGACGAACCAGCTCAGTCCGAAGGGCTGATTAGCGTCCGTCATGCTCACCTTGCGTTTCAACAGCAGCACATGACCTTGCCAGCGCGTGGCGAACTGGTCGCGAGTCAGCGTCAGCACGGCCCCCATGTTCTCCAGCGGATCGAGGATCGTCAGCCGGTCGCCTTCCAGCGCACCGACCACGATGACGCTGTTGCCGTTATTGAGTCGTGCCAGAATCGGGAAAACCCCCTGCTGTGCGTGCAACTCGTCCCACGTAAATTGCGCCAGCTTTGCCTTGAAACCGATATCCCCGGCGATCCGCAACAGCAGCGCCTCACCGGGCTCTTCCGCCTCCAGGGCATATTCATGGATCAGGCGGTCCGGATTGACCGGCATGCGGTGATGCTGGGCTATCGCGGTCAGACACTGGATGGCGGTGTGGGGAAACTGTTTTTGCATTTAGCGCATCAATAGATGAAGTTTGCGTTCGGGTAAGCAGTCAGGCAGATCAGTCCGTTGCATCGGGAGCGTTCATCACCGTCAAGAGATCCTGATAGTTTTTGAGCTGGCAATGGGCCTTGAACAAATCCATGATGGGTCCGGGTCCGATTTTTTTCTTCAACGCCGGCGCCAGTTCGAGCAGATATTTTTCGGGAACGAATATAGGCATGTTTGCCGGGCCATGGAAACCGAACGGCTGGCCGACGATCTGGCCGGTCTCGAAAGAAAACTGCGCTGCCAGATCCACCGGCGCGAAACGCAGCCCCTGCTCTTCCAGATAGTTCCGGTACATGCGGCAGATGACGATGTCTTCGATGCCGCCGTATGGAATTTCGGGAGCACGGCGTATCTTCACGTCCTTGCATGCGTTCAGCAGCTTCCTGCTCCGCAGGCAGAAACCGCCGTTCCCCACCTTGAACTCTTCCTCGGCCCATACCCAGGGGGCACCGATGTAATCGTACTTGAGAAACTCCGGCTGCCAGCGTTCCGGGTTGGCGATGAACCCGTCCCAGTGCACGATCAGGATGTAATCGGTCGAGACGAAGGGCCACATGCATTTCAGCACGAACTCGCTATAGCTATCCATGGAGTCGAAGCGCTGGGTTTCTACAAACTTCTCTCCCAATCCCAGCGGCTTGCCGCCGAAAAACAGCACGCCTTCGACATCGAGTCCGAGCAGCGACTGCTTGACCGCGAAACGCGTCAATTCGTGGGAAGCGGGATCGGTGTCGATCGCGACTATCGTAATGGGGTAACGCATTTTCTCTTTCCCGAGTCTCAGTCCAGTATGGTCTTGAAGTAAGCGATGGTATCTTTCAGCCCATCCTCCAACTTGACCTTCGGTTCCCAGCCCAGTTTATCCTTGGCGAGCGAAATGTCCGGCTGGCGCTGGCGCGGGTCGTCCAGCGGCAACGGCCTATATTCGATGCGCGACTTCGAGCCGGTAAGCTGCAAGACCTTTTCCGCCAATTCCAGCATCGAGAACTCGCCCGGGTTGCCCAGATTGATCGGCCCCGTCACGCCTTTCGGCGTGTCCATCATGCGCATCATGCCGTCGAGCAGGTCGTCCACATAACAGAAGCTGCGGGTCTGCGAACCGTCACCATACATGGTGAGCGGCTCATTCCTGAGCGCCTGGACAATGAAATTGCTGACCACCCGTCCGTCGTTCGGGTGCATGCGCGGGCCGTAGGTATTGAACAGCCGGACGACCTTGATATCGACGTTGTACTGCCGCCAGTAATCGAAAAACAGGGTCTCGGCGCAACGCTTGCCCTCGTCGTAGCATGAGCGGATACCGATGGGATTGACGCGACCCAGGTAGCCTTCGGGCTGCGGATGCACTTCGGGATCGCCGTAGACTTCGCTGGTCGATGCCTGGAGGATGCGCGCGCCCACGCGCTTGGCCAGGCCCAGCATGTTGATCGCACCGTGTACGCTGATCTTGGTGGTCTGCACCGGATCGTGCTGGTAATGGATAGGGCTCGCCGGACAGGCGAGGTTGTAGATGCGGTCCACTTCGACATACAGCGGCAGCGTCACATCGTGGCGTATCAGTTCGAAATTCGGTTTGCCTATCAGATGCAGGACGTTCTTCTTGCTTCCGGTGAAGAAATTGTCCACGCACACGACATCCTGCCCCGCAGCCACCAGACGATCACACAAGTGACTGCCCAAAAAGCCCGCACCGCCGGTAATCAATACTCGTTCCATTGTTCCTCCCTTGCACTACATGTCCGGCGTCCGCTTATTGCGGCTCGCCTCATATACGCCACAGAAACCCGTACAAACTGGCCGCCGCATCCAGCATGGCCGCCAGCCGCACATCGCCATGATGCCTGCTCATGGCATATTCGTGGCGGCGGATTATCCCACGCTCGCCATGCCGATCAAACAATTCGCATGCCCGCTGCACCAAGGCCGCCGGCTGGACAATATCATCCGCGGCGTAATACAGCACGTCGTCGCGATGCGCATCCGCGAGCCAATGCGTAAAACGCAACGTATCCGGGATCAGCGGAATTCCGCCGGTCGCCAGCGCATCGAACACTCTGATGGGAATATCGTTCAGCACCGGCACGATCCAGTGCGACTTATGCGCGGCCCATTCCTGCATCTTCTGCAGTTCGGTCATTTCGTGGAACTGGTGGGAGCTGAAACCTATGCTGCCGAAATGCGGCGACAGTGTGGCGACCACCCGGTTCCGGTACTGGAACGGGCCGTAAGGAATATGTTTTCCCAGAGGCTGGTTCGATCTTTCCGCAGAGACGAGTTCGGCGCGGTGCTGTTCGAGGAATCCGCTCGTCCACTGCGCCACGCCGGCCGCCACGGAATCGGTGATGTTGACCGCATAGCGCGACAACAGAAAATGGTTCTCGTGATGGGTGGGCGCGTACAGATCGCTATGCGCCGCCAACGGCACGCTCAATCCCAGCCAATGGTGGTTATCCCAGTCCCAGACGACGAATATCGTTTCCGGGCAGGCGTTGAACACCGCGACGAAACCGGCGGGATCGCCGCCCTGATGCAGGTCGTTGTTGTTGACGATGACGATGCTACGCGCCAGCTCCCCGTTCGCTGTCGCCGCCCGTTCCTGCGAGAAATAGCCGCGCTCCAGATAGCCGCATGGCAGGCCGATTCCCCTGGGCGTCAGATGCCTCAGGTTGTTGCTGATCCAGACCTTCTCCGGGCGCACATCGGCAAACGTCTCTTGCAGATGCTTGCGCCGCCGGTTCTTTGCGAGCGCCAGATGGAAGAACGCGTCGTGCTGATAGAGCTGGACCGTCTGCTCCATCATGCCCGCCGGAAATCCGGCGCCGGGAAGCTGCTTGAAGCATGCCGTTATTTCGGAACTGCTCATGCTTGTGCCGGAACGGATTCGCGATACAACGACTGCGGCAGGCCCTGCCCCATGGAGTGCTCGTAGCGGATCGCGGATTTCGCGTCGTAGAAAGGAATGGACAAGGCGGCGCGAACTTCTCTTTCGACCTGGTCGCGCAAGGCCACTATCCGTTCTGCGGACAGGTAATCGGTATACACATAGGACTTGTATCCGCCGTTGGGATCGCCCTTGTAATAATCCGGCGTCTCCGTGTAATCCAGTTCGTAGGCATGCAAACGGTCGCCGGTTTTCTTGTGCGTGTATGTCCAGATGCCCGGCAGTTCGGGATGGCGCGTAGCCAGATCGTAGTAGGGCGTGCCGGGATAAGTGGTGATCACCGTGCAGTCGAAATCGTCCACCTTGCACGCGATCAGCCAGTCGCGCACATCGAGTATCGATTGTTCGGATTCGCCGGGATGTCCGACCGACATCAAGGCCTTCACCTTGAGGCCGTGCTTCTTGGCAAACTCGACGGCGCGCGTGTTGTCTTCTATCGTCGCGATCTTGTCGATATTTTCGAGAATGCGCGGGTTCGCCGCCTCGAAGCCGCACAACACCCAGCGGAAACCGGCGCGGTACATCGCCTCGGCCTGCTCGTCGGTAAACAGCTCCGACTTGATAAAGCCGCGCAGCCTGAATTCCGTCCCGAGTTCGACCTGCAACTCGTGTATCGCATTCATCAGTTCGACGAAGGATTTGCTGACATTCAACTCGTCGTCGTAGAACATAAAACCGGTATAGCCATACTGCTTGTGCAGCATGCGTATCTCGCAAACGATGGACTCCACGCTGCGGTTGCGGATCACCCGCAGGCTGCGCGAATTACGCCCGCCGCAGAACCCGCAATGGAACGGGCATCCCAGCTGGGCGATTAGGCTGGTCGCAGGGAACCCCTCGATCTGATAGCTGTAACTCGGCAAATCGACCAGATGGCGCGCAGGCATGGGCAGCGCCTCATACTGCGCATTGCTCATGAACATCCCGCCCTTGGCATCGTCGCCGTCGATGACTCGCCCGCAATTCGGATCGAAGGCTTCCAGCGCGGCGAACTCTCCGTCCCCGGAGACCATGACATCGAATATGCCCTCTAGCACCTGAGCCGCCTTGAATGCACGCCCATCGAACACCTTGAGCTTGTCGCGCTCGACCTTGAGCGCGGAATAAGTCAGCGTGACATGAGGACCGCCCAGCACAATGCGCAGGCCCGGCGCAGCCTCGCGGATGGCGCGGGCAATTTTCACGGAAGAAGGCAGTTGCGGCGTGGTGCAGGTAATCCCGATCCAGTCCAATGTCGCATCGGCCAAATGATCGCGCACCACCTCGGTGAAGTTTGCTACCCCGGACAGATCCAGCACGCCGACTTTCGCGCCGCGCTGCTCCAGCGCGGCCGCCACGCGCAACACGCCCAGGCTGACGAATACGCGCTCGTCGAGCAGGAAGGGGGACGGCGGAATCACCAGCGTGACGCGCTTGCCATCCAGCCTTACAGTCGGCTTGTATATTGCGATAGGCTCCATCAATTCTCCTGTTGGCCGGCTACGCCGACCGCTTTCTGAACACGAAGCAACCGCATCCGTGTTGCTGCTGGTTAATCATGGCAGGGGCGGGATTGTCTATCATGCCCACTTGCACCGCATTGTCCGGGATCAGGCTGCACTCGACCAGTTCCAGCGGCTGCATCATCGTTTGCACCTGCTCGAAGGAATATATCCGATGAGCGTTAAATTGCAATCTGGGCTGCCCTACCGGCACGACGAACAACATCAGTCCGCCCGGCTTCAGCACCCGCACCAGTTCGGCGGTGGCGATGCGGTCGCCCGCAGGATTCACGCTATCCCCATAGCGCCCCAGACCGATATGCTCGATGGTGTGCATGCAGGAAACCGCCGGCAAGGAATCGGACTCGTATCCCAGCGACAGCAAATCGCAACTGCGGCATTCGAGGTTGGACAGGAACACTTGCGGCGGGCGGAAATCGTGCAACACGACCTTGCTGACCGCGGAGGCCATGGTCGCGAAATTCAGCGTCGAACCGAAATCGTAGAGCTGCTCGATGCGATGCTCCAGCAGCTTCCTCAACGCCCATGCCGGGTGATACAAATAATGCGGCTCGATAGGATGGACGCCGACATCGTCGTCCAGACAAGGGAACAACTGGGACGGATCCGCCTGCATCACGCCCGCCCCCAGCAAGACGGCGGCGGACTGGTATTTGTAATAGGAGGCGGTGAAATACGCCCACTTGACCTTGTCCTTCACATCCGGCAAAGAAACGCTTCTGGACACCACGCCCGCCACCCGCGCCCACCTGTCCGGCGCCGGGTTCAGTTCTGAACCGAGCAGCCAGGGCGCGGTCGGTGCGAAGATGATCGAATTCGAGGTTTCGCCCAGATACGCCGCCCACCAGGAAAATGTCGAATTGGCGACGACGAAATGATCGCAAGTGGAAAGCAGCAGGAAGTCGCTCAGGTGATCTCCGGTATTGACCACCGTCACCCGCGCCTCACCGACCAATGCGCCCAGCATATTGCTGGTATACAAGGGCTCGTCGGTGAACACGAAGAACTCGACATCGCCCGCGAATTTCCGCTGGAACCAGCGTATGGTCTCCAAGTAATACTCGTCCGCGCACACGCCCAGATGCTGGTAATCGCTACGCCGAACATGCAGGCCCACCGTCCGGCTGCATAGCCGCTGCAATCCCCGTCCGGCCAGCCTCTGGCTCCTGAAATTCATCAGGTCAGTCTTGATTGCAATCGCGTCGGGAAGGAAACAGTGTTCATGCTGGAAGTAACCATCGACTGCAAGTTCTTCCGCTCCGCCCGCGAAGCCGGATTCGATAGCCGCCGTCAGTCTGGCCGCGTCTTCCTCGCGTACCACCGGCATGGATGGCGCGATGTTTGCCAGATTCACCTTGCCGGGAAAGATGCGGTCGATTTCCAGTTTTCTGCCGATCGCATCGCCCGGCAGCAATATCGATGCGTCGAAATATAATTCCGCGCCGAACTCGCGCGCCATCCGCACAGCGCAGGCATATTGAAACAGCTGGTTGCCAAGCCCGCCCTTGAGCCTGAATATCAATTTTTTTGTTTTACTCAATTTCCCCAACCGTTTTCAGGTTAACAACTTCTAACCGCGGCGATATTCCCCGCGCAATCCCGATTCGAGGCCGATCTGCGGCGACCAGCCGGGCAAGATATTTCCTCCGCTCCAGGGCTCCATGACCTCGCGCTCGCGATAGCCGCGTCCTCCCCACTGCACCGGCACCGAGACGCCTCGCACCCGCTCGAAAACGGCCACCAGTTCCTTCAGGCGCACAGGCTGCCCGGATGATACCGCGTAACATTCATGTCCGTTGCCCGGCTCCGCCAATAAGCGTTCTGCCGCGATCAGATAAGCCCTGACCACATCGTTCACATGCACCAAATCTATCTTCTGCTCGCCCGGCGACATCGGCAATGGCTCCTGCGTCCTAGCGACTTCATCGAGCAAGTGCATCAGCTTGCGCCGCGTATCGCCGGGGCCGTATGTGTCGGACAATTCCAGCGTGATCGCACGAAGCCCGCAAGCCTCGACATAGTATTGCAGAATCGTGCCGAATGCCTGCTTAGTCGCGGCATACAGGTTGACCGGGCTGTAGTCCATGCCCCGATAATGCTGCCAGGCAGTTCCGGTATTCAGCAGCCTGCCGCAGTTCGCCTGATGCATGGCCTCAAGCAATTGGGCCGGGAACTGCACATTGGATTGCATCAGCGGAACGACATCTTCGACACGATGGCTGGACAAAAACAAAGAGGCCAGATGGAGCACCACATCGGGACCGGCTTCGCGCATGATGCTCACGAGGCCCTCCGTGCTGCCGTCGTGGTGATGCGTCTTCACTTGCGCCGGATCCCACGAGCACTCGCCCAGCGGCTTGCGGATGACGACATGCACCTGCCAGCCTGCGGCCAGCAGGCCGTTGACCAGATGGGAGCCGATGAATCCCGTGCTGCCGGTCATCAGGGCGGTCTTCATTGCCCGCCCTTCTCCGCATAGACGAATGGGCTGTCGTAATCCTGGAGACTGGGGAAACCCGCATCGCGCTCGGAAACCAGAGGGCTGGCATCGGGCCAGTCTATCCCAGCGGAATCCCAGCGTATCCCCGCATCGTTGTGCGGCGCATACACCGTCGTGACCTTGTATTGCATGACGGCATCGTCGGTCAATGCATAGAAGCCATGCGCCATGCCCGGCGGAATGTAGAGCATGTTTCCCGCCTCCGCGCTCAACTCGATAGTTGTTGCCTGCCTATAGGTCGGCGATCCCGCCCGCAGATCGACGATAGCGTCCAACACGGTCCCGGCCAGACAGTAAACCAGCTTGAAATGTGCGTGAGGCGGCGTCTGGAAATGCATCCCACGCAACACGCCTTTATGCGAGACCGAGTAGTACTCTTCGGCGAACCCGGTGACCAGCCCATGCTCCGCGAAGACTTCCCGATGGAAGGTTTTCACGAAGCGACCGCGACTGTCCGCCCTGACCTGCGGGAACAACTGGCAACAACCGGGGATAGTCGTTTGCTCGACGCGCATGCTAGAAACTCACCCCAAAGAACGCTTCGAGTTTGGCGATCACGAAATCCAGCATCTCCTTGTTCAAACCGGGATACACGCCGATCCAGAAGGTGTCGTTCATCACGATGTCGGTGTTGGTCAATTCTCCGGCGATGCGGAAATTGCGGCCCTTCATATAGGGCTGGCGCGTCAGGTTGCCGGCAAACAGCAATCGCGTGCCGATCTTGTGCTGGTCGAGATATTGCAGCAAGTCCACGCGATTGACGCCGGCGGCTTCCTTGATGGTGATGGGGAAGCCGAACCAGGACGGGTCGCTGTTAGGCGTCGCTTCCGGCAGCAGCAGGAATTCCTCGCAGCTCTTCAGCCCCGATTTCAGGTAGGCGAAGTTCGCCTTGCGCGCGGCGATGAATTTTTCCACGCGATCCATCTGCGCCAAGGCGCAGGCCGCCTGCATGTCGGAAATCTTCAGGTTGTAGCCCAAGTGCGAATAGGTGTACTTATGGTCGTAGCCGTAGGGCAGATCGCCCAACTGCTGGCAGAAACGCTTGCCGCAGGTGTTGTCCTTGCCCGGCTGGCAATAACAATCGCGCCCCCAGTCGCGGAACGATTCGACGATCTGATGCAGTTGGTCGTCGTTGGTGAACACCGCGCCGCCCTCGCCCATGGTGATGTGGTGCGCGGGGTAGAAGCTCAGCGTGCCGATGTCGCCGAAGGTGCCTACCAAGCGAGTGCTGGGTGCTGAGGACTGAGGACTGAGTGCTGAGTGCTGAGTGCTGAGTGTGTAGGTGGAGCCAAGCGCGTCGCAGCAGTCTTCGATCAGCCAGAGGTTGTGTTTCTTCGCCAGTGCGGTGATGGCGGCCAGGTCGTAGGGATTGCCCAGCGTGTGCGCCAGCATGATGGCCTTGGTCTTCGGGGAAATTGCCGCTTCGATCTTCGCCGGGTCGATGTTGTATGTACCCAGCAGCACGTCGACGAACACCGGCACTGCGCCGAATTGCAGGATGGGGTTCACCGTGGTCGGGAAGCCCGCCGCCACCGAGATAACTTCGTCGCCCGGCTTGATCGCGCGTTCGCCCAGCTTGTGCGAAGTCAGCGCGGAGAATGCCAGCAGATTGGCCGACGAGCCCGAGTTCGTAGTGAGCGCGTGCTTCACGCCGAGGAATTCGCGCAGGCGTTGCTCGAACGCGTCGTTGAAGCGCCCGGTGGTCAGCCAGCCGTCGAGCGAGGCCTCCACCATGTTCTGCAATTCTGCGGCACCGATCACCTTGCCGGAGGGAGGAACGGCATTCTTGCCGGCTTCGAATGCGGATGGCGCATAGGCCAGTTCGGCATATTGTTTGACGAGATCGGCGATCTGGGCGCGAAGTTGTTCCTTGGTGCTCATGTTCTCTTCCACTGTGCGTATTGTTCGATCTGCTGCAGGGTGTAGCGGCGCATGTCTTCCTGCGCCAGCCAGGCGCGTTGCCAAGCAACGATCATCTCCAGCGTGCGCGCCAGTTCCCAACGCGGCTGCCAGTCCAGGCGCATCTTCGCCTTGGAACAGTCCAGCTTCAGGTAATGTGCCTCGTGCGGGTGGCCGCCCTCGTCCAACTGCCAGTTCGCGCCGTCGCCCCATTGTTGCGCGAGGTGCTCAACTATCCATTGCACCGGCCTGGCATCTTCGTCGTTGGGACCGAAGTTCCAGCCTTCGGCATACGCCACACCCTGCTCGTAGAGTTTCTGCGCCAGCGACAGATAACCGGAGAGCGGCTCCAGCACATGTTGCCAGGGACGGATCGCATGCGGGCTGCGTATCACCACCGGACGTTTCTCGGCTATGGCGCGCAAGATGTCGGGAATCAGGCGGTCGTCCGCCCAGTCGCCGCCGCCGATGACGTTGCCGGCGCGCGCCGACGCAATTGCCACGCGATGTTCGCCGTATTTCGCCGGATTGAAAAATGAATTGCGGTAGGCGCCAGTCACCAGTTCGGCGCAGCCCTTGCTGTTGCTATAGGGATCGAAGCCGCCCATCGCCTCGTTCTCGCGGTAACCCCACACCCATTCCTTGTTGTCGTAGCACTTGTCGCTGGTAACGTTGACCACCGCGCGCACCGATGGCGTCTGGCGCACCGCTTCCAGCAGGTGCACCGTACCCATCACGTTGGTGGAATAGGTCTCGACCGGATCGATATAAGAGCGGCGCACCAGCGGCTGCGCCGCCATGTGGATGACGATGTCGGGGGCGGCATCGCGCATCGCACGGCCCAGCGCGGCGCCGTCGCGGATGTCACCGATGACGGAGTTCATTCCCATCGCCACGTTCGCGACTTCGAACAGGCTGGGGTTGGTCGGCGGCGGCAGGGCATAGCCGGTCACATCGGCGCCAAGCTGCTGCAGCCAGAGGCTCAGCCAACCGCCCTTGAATCCGGTATGTCCGGTCAGGAAAATCTTCTTGCCGCGCCAGAACGCAGCACTCATTTCCACACCTTCCACGGCGCCTTGCCGGATTGCCACAATTCTTCCAGATTGTTCTTGTCGCGCAGGGTGTCCATCGGCTGCCAGAATCCGTTGTGGTGAAACGCGGCGAGTTCGCCCTCTTCGGCCAATCGCTCCAGCGGCTCGCGCTCCCAGATCGTCTTGTCTTCGCCGATGTAGGCTATGACCTGCGGCGACAGCACGAAGAAGCCGCCGTTTATCATCGCATCGTCTCCCCGTGGTTTTTCGCGGAAGCTGTTGACCTTGTTGCCGCTCATATCCAGCGCGCCGAAACGGCCCGGCGGTATGGTCGCGGTCAGCGTGGCCTTGACCTTCTGCGCCCGGTGAAAGGCGATCAGCTCGGTTATGTTCACGTCGCCGACGCCGTCCCCATAGGTAAAGCAGAAGGCCTCTTCATCCTTGACGTAATCCGCCACGCGCTTGAGACGGCCGCCGGTCATGGTGTCTTCGCCGGTGTCCACCAGAGTCACCCGCCAGGGTTCGGCATGGCGATGGTGGACTTCCATCGCGTTGCGCTCCATGTCTATGGTCACGTCCGACATGTGCAGGAAATAGTTGGCGAAATATTCCTTGATGACATAACCCTTGTAGCCGCAGCAGATGATGAAATCGTTCACGCCGTGGGCGGAATAGATTTTCATGATGTGCCAGAGTATCGGCTTGCCGCCTATCTCGACCATGGGCTTGGGCCGGGACGAGGTTTCCTCGCTGATCCGCGATCCCAGTCCACCTGCAAGAATAACTGCCTTCATGTAGAACCTATCAACGAGTTAGTCGGAAAAATATCCGGCCGATCTGCCGGCATCCCAGTTCATCGGCCGGCGCGCGCCAACCGGCAGTCCGGCAACCTGCCTGTCTAGCGCCTGCCGTCCTTGTGTCCGCTCAGCTCATCCAACTCAGCGCCCAGCCCCGTCTGACGCCCCATGGCAATATATATCGCCTCCAGGTTGCGGCAGAACTCCTTAGTGTCGAACAAAGGGCTTTGCGCCTTGTTGGCGACCAGCCGCGCCTTGATCTCTGCCAGTGCCGCAGGATTCGATGCGAGCTGCATGGCCTTGGCCTCGTATTCCTGAAGACTGTGGGTCACCATTTCCGACATGCCGACCGCATGCAACAGACTCCCCGCCACCCTCGACGGGAATGCGCTGCCCATATAAGTCAGCACCGGCAACCCAGCCATCAACGCATCCGCCGTGGTCGTGTGTCCATTGTACGGGTGCGTATCCAGGAACAGGTTCGCCTGCCGATAGCGCGCCAGGTGATCCTCGACCAGCGGCACCCGCTGCGCAAAGATCAGGCGCTCCGCAGCGACGCCGCGCAACTCGGCCTCCTTGCGCAGATTGTGCTGCGAAACCTCGTTGCGTGACACCAGCCACAGCACGCTTCCCGGAACCTGCGCCAGCAAGCGCATCCAGACATCAAAGGTCGGCGGATTGATCTTGTAATCGTGGCAGAACGCGCAAAACACGAACCCTTCGTCAGGCAACCCGCACTCGGCGCGCGTGGGCGTGTTTTCGGAAATCTGCACGCTCGCGTCGGTCGGCAAATAGGTATCCGGCAGGTAGGCGACCTTCTCGGAGTAAAACTGCATCTGCTCGTCCGAAATCACGAAACGATCCGCGACGATGTAATCGTAATATTCGACGCCCATCGTGCCCGGATATCCCAGATAGTTCACTTGCACGGGGGCCGGGCGGAACGAAAGCACATCCGTGCGGGTATCCGAGGTATAGCCGCCCAGATCGACCAGAATATCGACCTCCATCTCGCGCAACATCTGCGCGATCTGCAACGAGCCCATCTCGCGCACATCGATGAAGCGGTCGAACGCCTTCAGCATGCGCGAACGCAAGCGGCTGCCGTCGTCGATTCCCAGCGAAATAGCGATGGTCTCGAACCGGGATTTGTCGTGGTGCTCGAATATCCCCGCCGTCAAATGGCCGACCGGATGTTCGCGCAGATCGGGGGAGATATAAGCCAGCCGGATCTTGTCGTGCCGGTAGCGCTCCCCGTTCCATAGCTTGGTCGCGTTCGGCGGACAGTAGTGGCTGGAGAACAGTTGAGCGGCCTGATAATGGTCGCTGGCGGAATCCGACATCGCCATCAGAGCCAGGGTCTTGCACGTGCGCTTCCCCGCCCTGATGCCGTCGATGATACGTTGCGAGGTCGCGGCGAAATCGGTCCAGTCGCATATATGCAGCCGCTCGTAGGCCAGCAATCCCAAACCATAGTCGTAATCGGGATTGAGCATCAACAGGCGGGCGAACATGCCGATTGCCGGCTGGCTCTGTTTGAATTCGGTCAGCAAAATCCCGCTGTTGGCCAAAGCGGTCTGATGGTTGGGATCGATCGCCAGCACCCGCTGAAATCGCTCCAGCGACTCCTTGTGGCGCATCATGTTGCGCAACAGCACGCCGCTATTGGTCAACACCTCCAGATAATCCGGCTTGACCTGCAAAGCCGTATCGTAACTTTGCAGCGCGCCGTTCTTATCGCCTAACGCCTGCTGCACGGCGCCATGAATAAACCACAACGGCGAGAAAGTCGGATTGGTCTGAACCCCGCGCGCGGTCAGCGGCAGCGCATCCGAATGTCGCCCCGCATTCAAAAATATCAGCGCCAAGGAATACAAAGCAACCGCATTGTCGGGGGCGACACGCAGAACTTCGGCGAAGAGTTTATGCGCCTTCCCTACCTCACCCTGGTTCTGACATTCCAGGGCCTGAGTCAGCATATTATTCAGATTCATTGGATTGCGTACCGATCCGGGCATGCCTAATCGCAGCCCCAGTTAACCAATTCCCATTCGGACGTACTGCGCCATTTTGGGCGACAGTTCGGGCAATAGCCGGACAAAACAATCGGGCGACAGCTTGTAACACTGTCGCCCGATCACCCTCTACATCACGTTACTGACCGCTCGAACCCAGCCAACCATTGCTGGAGGATTGTTGCGGCGCACCACCTAGCACCGTGCTGTCGGTCACGCCCGGCACCCTGGTTGTCGCGGACATCAATCCGCCCGCGCCAGCCGTGGCAACGAACTGATCCAGCACTCCGGCAAGCGTGCCCGCATTGACGGCCAGCGAGGTCGCCTGCGACACCGGGGCTACCGACTGTTCGACCTGGAACCAGACGTCGGCCATGGTCTGCGTCGCACCATCGACTGTCGTATAGCTGGAGGTCAAGCCCACCCAGTTTCCGTTGCTGTTCAGCGAAGTCACCTGCGCGCTCAGGTCGAGGGAAGCGATACCCAGCTCCTCCAGCGACTTCAGCTCGGCGGCCTGGCTGACGCCGTCGGAATCCGCATCCACCCAAACATTCAGGCTGGAGTAGGCTTCGTCCGCGTTGCTGATAATGCCGTCGCCGTTGCTGTCGAGCGCCGCCAGTGCCTGATAACCATCCTGCGCCTTCCGACCATCGGCCAGCAGCGTCTGATCGCCGAACAGTTCCGTACCATCGTTGATTACGCCATCGCCGTTGACATCCCTGACCAGCAAACCGTCGGTCGGTGCCGCCCAACCGGTGCTCACCTTCTCGCCGGTGGCGAGCAGATCGAACTGGACGCCGGCGGAGACATTCAGCGTGCTGATGCCGTCGCCGTTCAGGTCGAGCACCAGCGGGGTGTAGAAGCCGCCGCTCAACGTATACAACGCCGCAAGCTGCGCAGTTTGAGCCGTGGACAGTTTGGCTTCATCCAAGGCCATGATCTGGCTCTGAACCATCCAGTTCAACTGGGTGGACGTCAGCGCCTGAACCTGCGATGCCGACAGAACCGCCAAGTCGTCCGTCTCCAGCACTGAGATATTAACCACGCTCAAGGCCGCAATCTGCGCCGTCTTCAGCACCGCCGTCTGGGCCGTGGTCAGCACGGAGACATCGCCGTAGTTCAGCGTATTCACCTGCGCCGTCGTCAGACCGTCGATCTGTGCGGTCGTCAGGCTGGCCACCTGCTGGGTGGTCAGGGTGCGCACCTGCGTCGTCGACAATGCATTGACCTGCGCGGTGGTCAGCGCCTGGAGATCCGCGATCTCCATCACGGGCAGTTGCAGTTGCGTCATCGCCTGGATATTGGCGACGGACAGGCCGGCCGCCTGCGCCGTCGTCAGCGCCTTCACCTGAATATCGGTCAGCTTGGTGAACTGCGTCGTAGTCAACGCATTCAACTGCGTTGTCGACATTGCCGCCAAATCGTTCGTCTCGATGCTGGACAGCTGGGAATTGCTCAGCGACTGCAATTGCGTCGATGTCAAGGCCGCCACCTGCGCGCTCGACAGCGCCATGATCTGATCCACGAACATCGTCGGAATCTGGGTGCTGGTCAGCGCCTGCACCTGATCGGTCAGCAATGTCGGCACTTGGCTCGTCGTCAGGTACTTGACCTGATTCGTGGTCAATGCCGCTACCTGAGTCGTCGTCAACGCCACCAGATCCGTCGTTTCCAGCGCCATCAACTGAACCACGCCCATGCTAGTCAGATGCCCTGTCGGCAGCGCCTGAACCTGCGCAGTCGTCAAAGCCTCGATCTGCGCACCTTGGAACTTGACGAACTGGGCCGTGGTCAACGCCGCGATCTGGGCCGTGCTCATCACCGCCACATCACGCGTCTCGATAAACAGCATCTGGGTCTCGGTGAGACTCGACACCTGATTGGTCGTCAGGGCCGCAACTTGCGCAGTCGTCAGGGCGGAGACATGATCGAGTGTCAGTGCCGGTATCTGCTCCGTCGTCAACACCTGAACCTGTGTCGTCGTCAAGCTCTGCACTTGCCCGGATGTCATGTACGGTACTTGGCTCGCCGTGATTGCCGCAATCTGGGCCGTTGTCATCACCACCAAGTCCGTCGTTTCCAGTGCCATGACCTGAATCGCACCCAACACCTGGAGCTGAGTCGTCTTCAGGCTCGGGGTCTGGATCGCCGTCAGCGCCGAAATCTGGCTGGGCGTCAATCGATCGATCTGGGCGGTCGTCATCGCCGCGATCTGGGCAGTCGTCATCGCTGCAAAATCGGTCGTCTCCAGATACGTCACCTGGGTCGGCGTCAGACTTGTCACCTGGGTCGTCGTCAGCGACATCACCTGATTCGCGGTCAAACCCGCCACCTGTTCCGCATTCAGCCTCTGTAACTGAGATGAGGTCAGCACCGGCACCTGCGAGAGCGTCAGTGCAGCCAACTGCGTCGAGGTCATATTGCCGATCTGGCTGGTCGTCACCGCCGCAATTTGTGCGGTATCCATCACCACCAAGTCGCGCGTTTCCAGCGCAGCGGCCTGGAACGGCGTCATCGCCTGCACCTGCGTGGTGGACAATGTCGCTATCTGGCTGAGCGTAAATGCCTCGACCTGGAGCGTTGTCAGCTTCTCAACCTGTGCCGTGTTCAGGACAGCGATATGCTCCACGGTCAGTTGCTGGAACTGGTTCGTGGTCAGCGCCATGACCTGCGTATCCTTCAGCCCCTTGATCTGACTGGTGGTCAGATTCTTGATCTGGTTGGTGGTCATGGACTGCAATTGCAGGTCGCTCAATACCGCCAAGTCGCGCGTCTCGATCACCGGCACCTGCTGGACCGTCAGGCTTGCAAGCTGAGTCGTCTTCAAGGCGGCGACCTGCGTCGTGGTCAGTGCGCCGATCTGCGGATCCGAAAGTTGCGATATCTGGGTCGTCGTCAGATTCTGAACCGCATCCGTGGTCAATGCCGCCAGATCATTGGTTTCCATCGAAATCATCTGGGCGAACGACAGCTCCTTGACCTGAGTTCCGGTCAGCACCGACGCCTGGTTCGTGGTGAATGCGGCGAGCTGGTCCGGCAACAGGTTGACGATCTGATCCGTGGTCAACGCGGCAACCTGATAGGTCGTCATGCTAGAAACCTGGGCGGTATCCAGCATGCGCACCCTCGCCGACAGCATCGCCACAATCTGGCTGGTGCTGAGCACCGCAAGATCGGAGGTCTCCAAGCCGAATACCTGCGCCGCCGTCAAGGCGGCGATCTGGCTCGTCGTCAGCGCGGCGGCTTGCGCTGTCGTCAGGGCGGCAATCTGCGTATCCAGCAGTTTTGCGAATTGATTGGCCGGGTGCAGAGCCGTCACCTGAGTAGTTGTCAATGCTGCGACATCGACCGTTTCCAGTGCATAAATCTGGGTCGCTGTCAGTATCTGAATTTGCGACGTGGTCAATATCTGCACCTGCTTGGTAGACAAGCCGGCGATAGCATCGAACGACAGCACTCCCACCTGGTTGGTGGTCAACGCCACAACCTGAGTGGTAGTCAAGCCTGCGACTTGAGTGCTGCTCAGATTACGAATCTGGTCGGTCGTCATCGCATTGACTTGGGCTGTCGACATCGACGACAACTGGTTGGTCGTAAGAGCCGGGGTCTGCACGTAAACCGTCAGGCTCGAAACCTGAGACGTCGTCATGGCTGCCACCTGAGAGGATGTCATTGCCGCGATCTGGTAATCCTGCAGGTTTGCGATCTGGTCCGTCGTCATCGACGAGACCTGAAGTGTAGTCATGGCCGCCAGATCGCGAGTCTCCATGGCCCACAATTGCAGTCGGGTCAGGCTGTTCACTTGTTCCGTCGTGAATGCGGCGGTTTGTGTAGTGGTCAATGCGATGATTTCAGGATCCGTCAATGCACTCACCTGATTGGTCGTCATCGCGGCGATCTGTGCGGTCGTCAATGCCGGCATCTGGACGGTAGTCAGTCCCGACACCTGCGCCGTCGTCATGGCCGCGACCTGAGCGGTGGTCAAAACCTCGACATAGGTCGTATGCAACTGCCCCAACTGCGCCGCAGTCAACGCGGCAACTTGGGTTGTAGTCAATGCCACGATTTGGTCTGTGCCGAGCGGAGCCACGAGCACTGCGGTGTTCTGCACCGTGAACTGTGAAGTCGTGAGTGCGGCCACTTGTGCAGTGGTGAGCGCTGCAAGCTGAGTAGTCTCCAAACTCGACACCTGCGATGTGGACAGGAGTGCTACCTGAGCCGCCGTCAGCGCCTTCACCTGAGTCGTGTTCATCGCGACGAGATCGGTCGTCTCCAGCACCCCGAGTTGGGTTGCCGTCAACAAAGCTATCTGAGCCGTCGTCAATCCTGCCGCCTGAGCCGTTGTCAAGGCCACCACCTGCGTGGTCGTCAGCGTCGTTATCTGAACCGTCGTCAGCCCGGCAACTTGAGCCGTCGTCATCGCGACCAGATCGGTCGTTTCGAGAGTAACGATTTGCGCCGTGGTCAAACCGGCGATCTGCGTCGGGGTCAACGCGGCAGC
>Ga0172379_10000545_pt1 | contig 93242 bp, 109 predicted proteins | sample GrowelOW334metaG_FD_119756 | JGI IMG/M metagenome (GOLD analysis project Ga0172379, IMG submission 119756) | Groundwater microbial communities from an aquifer near a municipal landfill in Southern Ontario, Canada - Groundwater well OW334 metaG | ecosystem: Environmental > Aquatic > Deep...
AAGGGCAATGGAGTGGATGTTTTAAGATTGATCTTCAATTTCAATCTTTTTGTTATAATTATCTCAGAATGCTATTAAAAAGTTGGGTATGGGCGATTTCAAGTGTTCTTTTATTACTGACCGCTTCCCCGATAATTGCGGCTGACCACCCGCAGGGTAACTTTGTTCTAGCAGGAGGGAAATACCGTTCAACCGACGATGCCAGCCCGTATGAGAAAATTGATAAGAGTTTTTTTTCCTCAATCATTGTGCCGGTAAAGGACGGAGAAATTAATTTTCATAATACTTGGCCGATTGACACAGAAATTGGAAACCAGAAATTTAGTGGGACGATTGAACTTAGTATGAAGGGTGGCTATGACAAAGACACGGGGGTTATTAATACCAACTTCACCCTAACTAACGACAGTTCTTATGAAAGAAAAACAGGCACAGGAATCCGGATGGGAAAAGGTACTGCGGTGTTTTCGGGCACTGCCAAAGGGACGGTAATTGACAATCAGGTGGTGCTGTCGTTTGAGGGAAAACTAACGAGCCAGGCTACCTCGGAGGCCAATGATAGACATATTGATAGCACCTCATCGAGTGGGATTCCCTGGGTAAAAAAAGTGGCATTTGGGACAAGTGAGTGGGTGGAACAACAAGAAGAAGTAGCAGAGGAGCCGGAAGAATCAGGCAGAGACTCAGGGGCGAGAGCAAGTGACCTATCAGGCCAGGTGGAAATTGCCTGCCCGCCGGATTTGGAGGCTTGGGACGTGATGAAAATGGGACGGGTAATTTATGTTAATTGCCACATTAAAACCGGGGAAGACAGTAAGGCGGTGATTTCATTTTCGGACATGACCACCTTTGTGGTTAAGCCGGAATCAGAAATAGTGATTGACACACCTCCCGAAAAAGACAGTAAAATGAAACTTTTGGCGGGAAACATTTGGGCGAACGTTAAAAAGATGGTGAAAGACGGGACGATGGAAGTTCACATGGGCCAGGCGGTGGCGGGAATTAAAGGGACAACTTTTGTTTTGGAAGAAAGTGGGGGCAAGTCAACGCTGAAAGTGATTGAGGGAGCGGTGGCTTTTAAGTCAAAGACAACTAATGATGAAAAAACTGTAAAATCGGCAGAAATGTTGACGGCTACAAACACCGGACTGGGAGAAATAAAGACATTTGATGTGGCCAGTGAAAACGAGCGGTGGGCCGGGGAGGTACCGAAAGCAGAAACAATTGACGAGGCTAAGGTTGAACCGATAGTAAATGAAAAGATGGTCAGCCAAAACAGTCAAAATATTTATATAGTGCCAATTGGGATTCTGGCTGCTTTGGGTATAGGGGGATTTTTGTTTATTAAAAGGAATTAGTAGGTTTGGGCATGAAGCAATTTAAAGATTGTGTGGGATAATAAATCAACATTATGGAAGGGAAGATATTGATTTTATCGGCAAAAAGAACAAATATAGTTGATTCCATTGTTTATAAATTGACGCAGGAGAGAGTGGAGTATGAACACAAGGACAAGTGGAATAGGAATGGGACTAAAGATGAGATTGGGGCAATAATTTATATTGATAACATGGATTTTGAACCGGTAGCAGAGTGGGCAAGTAAGAATAAAATCCCAGTAGTATGTGTTTGCAACAAGAAAAAGCAGGTAAAAGATGGAAATATGGTCATAAATTATATTTTGACCAACCTGGTGGACGATAATAATAACTACACCGACACCCAAAAAGAATTTTTATTCCGAAAGGATATTTACAGCCTGATTAATGCCAAAGTGTTTGAGTTGGTTAAAGACAAAGATGAGTATATAAACGGGTTAGCAATTGACATGAGAGGATGTAAATCAAAATATAAGGACTGGGTTTTTGACTTTGACTCCATAAATGAATCCTATTCTTGGTTACATAATAAAAATAATAATCAAAACCCGAAAATTGAACAAAAAGTCGTTAATTTTTTTCTTGATCGGCTTTATAACGACTCAGATAAAGAAATTAAGTACTTAATTGAGTACATAAAAACAATTAGACGCAAAAAGAAAATTACGGATGTGTTCGTGTGTACTAAAGAAGAATTAGAAAAAAACAAGAAGAATCATTTTATTCGGATGATACTTAAAAATGCGTCGGAGAGTCATAAGATATTTCTGGTCAACAAAGACAAGTTGGTTGAAGACTACGAGGAGATTTATGACAAAATTATTTACGGGTTAATTGTGTATGAAGATTGTATTTATCGGGATTATTTGGATAACGAATACAGCATGGGTTATGTGGACTGTAAAAAAGAAAAGGTTAAAGAATACAACGAGCTATTTGACGTTATGGTTAAAAAGTTGGGCTTAAGAATTAAAAAGGAGAGTGACTTAAATGAATTTTAAGAATAAAGTGGTATTAGTAACTGGATCAAGCAGGGGCATTGGACGATCTATTGCCATTAAATTTGCCCAGAAAAATGCCAATGTGGTAATTAACTATAACCACAACAGTCAGGAGGCAAATATTGTAAAAGAAGTTATTGAATCGTATGGAGTTAAGTGCCTGGCAATAAAGGCTGATGTGTCAAAAGAAAAAGAAGTTAAGGCAATGATTGAGAAAGTAATTGAGGAATTTGGCAAGATTGATGTTTTGGTCAATAATGCTGGTATTGCTATTGACATGGACTTTGAAGAACGAAAGGTTGAGCACTGGACGCAAACCCTGAACACTAACTTAATAGGTGTATTTTTAACTTCAAAATATACTGGTAAACATATGACTCAAAACAAAAAGGGCAAAATAATAAACATATCTTCAACAAACGGCATTGACACCACATCAACTTATAGCCTGGACTATGATGCTTCAAAATCGGCAATAATTAATTTAACAAAAAACCTAGCCAGTCATTTTTCTCCTTATGTTAATGTGAACGCGGTAGCACCAGGATGGGTGGACACTGACATGAATAGAGAACTACCAAAAGATTACTTAAAGGCAGAAACGGCCAAGATACTTTTGAGGCGATTTGCGGAGCCGGAAGAGATTGCTAACGTAGTATTGTTTTTGGCATCTGAGGAAGCACGATACATTAACGCGGAAACGATTAGAGTTGACGGAGGTTTTTTCTAATTTTGTAAAACAATTATTAACGAGGTTATTTGTTTTTACTAAAGTTTCGTCTGCCAATTGGGGGAGATATAATGTAAGAATAAGAATTAAATTAAAATGAAAAATATAAGCAATAAAAAAACGTTTTTAAGGCTACTGATTCCCTGTGTGGTGACCACCTTTATGGTACTTCCCTATACGCTGGCACTTAGCCCAAACCTAGCTAAACTTTTTACACCACCAATACTTGTGGCTCAAGTAATTCAGGCGACATTAATTTTTTCGTTGGCCATATTTTTAGGACTGAAGTTAGCACGGAAAGTAGGTTTTGAGATGCCGGTGATTGATGGGTCAAAACCGGTGAGTTGGCTAAAATCGATTTTGAAGTTATCGGTGGGAGGAGGAGTGTTGGCCGGGATTTTGATAATAATTCTTAGCTTGTTATTTACGGATTTATCGACAACTTTTTTGAATGCCGAGAAGGGAGTTGCTGTTTGGAAAGGGTTTTTGGCATCGTTTTATGGTGGGTTTGCGGAAGAAGTGGTGTTTCGACTGTTTTTGATGAGCTTACTTGTTTGGATTTCATCAAAATTTTTTAAAACTAAAGAGGGGCACCCCACAAACGTGAGCATTTGGATAGCAATAATTATATCCACGGTTATATTCGGACTGGGACACCTGGGAATTACCGGGAGCCTGACAGCAATAACACCAATGGTGGTAATAAGGGCGGTGCTATTAAATGGAGTAAGTATTATTTTTGCCCTGCTTTACTGGAAAAAAGGATTGGAAGCGGCTATGATTGCCCATTTTTCGGCGGATATTGTGATTCATGTACTAACGCCCATGGTGGCAAGAATGATAATTAAATAGGGCATGAGAAAAACAGTGATTGCTAAGACGGAGATGGATGTTGAGATTCATGAGTTGGCACTAATTACAGATCACAAAACGCTGGGGGCTTGGGCAGCAGACTGCGCCGAGAGGGTACTTCCCTACTTTGAGACCAAAAGACCGGAGGACGTACGGCCAAGAGAGGCGATAGGTGCGCTTAGGGAGTGGGTGCGGACGGGAGAATTTAAAATGGCAAGTGTGCGCAAGTATTCACTTGATGCTCATGCGGCGGCGCGAGATGTAATCGAGGACGATGTGGCCCGGTCGGCGGCTCGGGCGGCAGGCCAGGCGATGGCTACTGCCCACGTTAAGACTCACTCAATTGCGGCGGCATTATATGCGACCACAGTCATTCGGGACGCAACAAACAACCATGAGGCTGTAATAAAAGAACGACAATGGCAATATGAGCACTTGGTGGAGCTGAGAAAAACGGATTAGGCGGTTTGGGCGAAGGCGACACAATAGTTGTGGCCGTACTTTTTTGAGCACTTAGGGCAATAAGCATAGTGAAAATAGTACTTGAGAGCCTTTTGGCCCTTAGTGGCTAAAAGAGAATCCATTTCTTTAATCCACTTAGGAACAAAATTGTAGGGACCATCGAACACCTTACTAAAAAAGGTTCCGGTTATCTTGGCCATATGAGCACCGGGGACTGGTTTGGAAACTGACAGATATAGCTCGGACTTCCAAGGTGAGGGGTCGTAGGCTAAAAGTAGGGAGTCAGAAGGGGCCAAGGCAGCGCCGGAGGATTCGACTTGGGCGCACATACGGGTAATGACTGAACCCATGTTAAGAGGAATATGAAAAAGTTGGGTGACGTTATCGGTTAAAAATAATTTGTCCTTCCAAGTGTGGGTAATGTTATCTAAGGTTTTAGGAATAAATTCAGGACAACAAATATCTGTGATGGTCATGACTTTAGTTAATTATTAAATTTGTGACGAAGTTTCACTTTGGGTAGTGCGAGCGTGAATTGGACAAGCAATGGGTATGCCTTGATCTAATATATAAGATACCAACATAGTTTCTTGAGCTTCGGCTGATCTCAAACTTGGTTTGTTAGGTTTTCTTAGTGTATAACTATCTTCAAAAATTCCACCATTACCGTCCGGCGCCCACACAGTTAAATTAACCCTATAGGAGGATTTAATTCCCGGATTGCCAGTAACTTCAGTATAAGCAAAGAATTCACTACCATCTTCGTCACATTCCATAAGTGCTACTGCAGAATTTAGTGTTTGTTCTACATGATTTGGTCCGTATGGCATAAACAAATTATACTGCTTTTTTTTGTAACTATTATATTAAACATGTAGCCAGGCTCAGGAGGCGCACTAGTCAAAGCATCTTTACATATATAATGTGGCGTGTTTATAATATCTTCCTATGGGATCTTTGGCTCATACTGAGCGACCAGATTTTGATGTGGTAATTGCTGGAGCTGGTGTGGCTGGAATTAGAACAGCACAACTATTGAATGAACGGGGTTTCAGGACGGGGTTGATAGACCCTAAAGTAAATGAACCTGAAGAAAAGGCTCTATTTGTGGATACTACTAAATTGCCCCCGGGACTATTTAAAGGAGTACTCACTTCACATATTAATAGTCATGCTTTAATAAATATAGACAACCCTGAACGTAGTTGGCAAAAGGCTGGTAATTTTTCTATGGCGGGACTTGAATACAGATCGCTTCACAGAAGTCTTTTAGAAACTGTTGGGCCAGATGTAGAAATAATTGAGGCTAGGGTAATGAATAGCAGTGAGAATGGAAGAGTTAATTTAACGATTGATTATGGAAACGGAAAACAGAGACAAATTAGAAGTGACATTTTAGTTGACGCTACCGGAGATTATTCCACTGTGAGCCGCAAACACATTAAAAGAGATCAGGGCAGGGCGGCAATAACCGACAACCCGTTAGTGGTGTGGATGATGGGTGTAAGAGGTGAAGGTAACTTTCAACCAGGAACTATAATTGACCCAATTGGGAGAGATATAGGATCTGTTTCCTGGGTGACACCGTTAGACAAAAATAGAGGTGATATTGTGGCTGCCGGTTATTCCAGACTGAGTGAGGTTAATTTTGAAAAATATATGCCGTATAGGGACAGATTGATTGAAATTTGCCGAAGATTGGAAATTTGTGATTTAACGAGAATTGAAATGAAACTAAGTGGCGTAATTAGAAGTGAACCTATAAGGTTTGCTGATGTATGTGGGTCTAAAAGGTTGTGGCAAATAGGCCAAGCGGCGGGTATGGCTGACCCATTAATGGGGGAGGCATTTACTCCTGCCTATATTTGGCCTGAAGTAATGGTAAAGATGATTACGGACGGCCTTAAGCCAGTGGATTTTTACAAACAATGGAGATATGGGAGGCCAATGTTTAATTATGGGCCCATGTTGGCAATGCTGCACAATAGACATAAACACGAAAAACAAGGACAGGTGGGAACGAATGCTTTAATTTATCAGATGTTAACCCAAGATATGTCGGAAGAAGCAGCAATGATGGCCGTTGAAAGCCGAAAATTACCTTTAGATGAAGGTCTAAGATTGGCCATGAGAGCGGTGACTAACCCGGAATTGAGGAGGATATTGGTTGAGTTGGTAGGCCAATATTTTGGAATTGTAGCAAGAGATAATGTTTTGACTAGAACTATGACTCAAATGGCAAATTCTACTTAATTTATAATAAAACAGTAGACTGTTTAAGTTTTTGTTTGAAGTCATTTACAGCCTCGGTTGGAGACAAAACCGGAAAACGGGTGACAATATTTTGCCACCATAGATCGGGGTCTGGGCGGGTATCGATTGGGCACATGGCATATAGCGGAATACCCCGGGCCAAAACAAAACCGATTTCAAAACTAACAGTATCCCCCACATAACCATTAACGTTAACTAAATAGGTAAAATCAGAGGCGTCAATGGCCCGAAGAAAATCCCCCTCAACCTTAGCAATAGGCTGATTAACTTCCGAGGGAAGGGGGCGAAAAGTGAGAGCTGGGGCAATAACTACATAACGTTGGGATGGAGGAGAATAAACTGAACCCGGTTCCGGAGCTAAAACTAACACACCTAAGTCTAAAAAATTCTGGCGAACATAATCTATGTCCTTTTTAAATTTAAAACTTCCTAAAACTGTACATTTTAGTCGCTCGGACATTAGTATTAGGGTTTAGTTAACAAAGATATAAAAAAAGTAACGTCACGGTTGAGGGCAACGGACCAGCCGGAACTAATGTCGTGGTTGGCACGGGGGTAAGAATAAAAAGTGACGGTTTTTCCTGAGTCCTTTAACTTTTGAACCAAAGAGATCCCCCACTCATAGGGGACTGACTCGTCGGCGGTACCGTGGTGAACAAGCAGGGGAACGCTTAGTTTATTGAGATTTTCAAAGGAGGAAAAAGCGGCGGAACCGTATTGACTGACTAACTTTTGGGTGGCGGCAATAACGTCTTCAAAGCTGGTGGGAGTGGGGCGCTGGCGGCGGGAGAAATAATTGATGGACTCAGGGTAAGAAGTAACCGCCGGAGCCCAAAGGGAAACACCTTTAATAGAGGGATTAAGGGCGCTAACGATTAAACTAACTTCTCCACCCATGGAGTGACCATAGAGAAAAATAGAGGCCGGATTGGCCTCGGGGATAGAGTCAATACCGGCAATTAAATTGAGAACGTCCAGGGCGTATTGGGTACGGGACAGGGGTCTGACTGACTCACCTTCGGAATTGTCGTGCCCCCGGTAGTCGGGCTTAAAAACTAAAAACCCGGAATTGGCGTAGAAAGCAGAGGTGTTTTTGTAGGAATTAACAGTGGAGTACTGAGCGGGCGGAATATAACCGTGGTTAACCACCACCACTGGCCAGCCACCCTCGGGCATTTGACCTTTAGGAATATGGAGCAGTGAGTAAAGGGTTAAGGAGTCGGAGGGGTAGGAAACAACATAAGAAGAATAGCGGGGGGTACCGGACAAAGTTTGAGTAATTGTAATTTTTGTATTCGGGTCGACTTTGGACATAAGAGAGGTAATGGCATAGGGGTGAGAAGCAGGAGAAACAGAAGGCGGAGCGTGAGGGGAGGCGGGTAAGGTAGACCCAACAAGAGAGGAAAAAATGGAGGTAAAAAACAGAAGAATTTTATTTATGGTGAATTATACGTGGGAGACAAAATAAATAACTATGGTTAAAGCTATACTTATGTATGACTTCAAGAACACATGAAGCCGGGGCAGTAGCACTGATGCTGGCAGGGGTGGCGTTTATACCAATTGGGGCAGTAACCCCGGCAACAGGAATAGCAGCGTTATTTGCTAATTTAATCGGATCACTTCTGCCGGATATTGACCAGGCTTCAAACCGACTTTGGGATATGGTTCCGGGAGGAAACTTGGTGGGTAGAGGTTTGAGAAGATTGTTTTTAGGCCACCGGACACTAACCCACTCAGTTTTAGGGATAATTATTATTTACAAGCTGATTAACTGGGGTCTGCCCCAATTGTTTAATCAAAGTGTAATTAATACCCAAATATTAATTTACTCACTAATGGCGGGATTTTTATCGCATTTGGCGCTGGACTTAATAACTGAGGACGGTTTACCACTCCTGTTCCCAATAAAATGGAAATTCGGAATTCCCCCTTTTAAAATATTGAGAATTAAAACAGGTGGATGGGTGGAAAAATGGATTGTTTTCCCAATACTAATTTTACTAATTGGATGGATGGTGATTAGGAAATGGCAGGGGTGACCAAATAAATAGAAAAAATGCGTATTGTTTTATTAGTGACGTGCTGTGATAACATTTACATATGGAAATTGGAGCAGAAAACAACCCAACTGACTTAGAATTAAAAGCAAGACATTACGCTTTTGTAGCTGAAAGATCTGAGAGAATCACTGAGGGACTTAAATTTTTTGGGGGAGCAAGTGCTCTTGGCGTGGGGGCATTAGTAGCTTTTGCGGCGGGAGCTGATATCGTGACCGGAGGGGCAGTTAAGCAAGTTATGTCTGGGATGGACTTAACACATGCTCCGCAAATTGTCGGATGGGCAGCGGAACAATTGAGTCATATGTCTAGCGTTGTTGGTGCCGGGGTTGCCACTGGGGCTATTGTTTTAGGAAATAAATTAACAAAATAAAATATGAATCAAAACATTTGGACAATAATTGAGGAAGCTTTAAGAGAACAAGGGTTGGGTGATGACACAATTCTTAAAATGAAAAGTGATTTGGAGGAACTAATTGCCAAAGAGACAACAGTAAGATTACTGGAAAACTTAACCCCGGAACAAAAGGAACAGTTTAAAAACCAACTAGTGGGGGCTAGTAACTCAGAAGAACAAGCTGCGGCTGATTTTATTAAAAGCCAATATGACGAAACCGTGATAAACGAAATAACAGAGAAAGTAGCTGATAGCTTAATGAAGGATTATTTGGAAAACTTTGTTGGGGGTATGAGTGACGAACAAAAACAAAAAATACTAAGTAATATAGTATCTTCGGGTAATCAACAGATCTGAGTGGGTTAATTTTGCTTAAACGAGTTGGCTTTAGAGATGTTCATCTGTCATAATTAATTACCAGTTAAAAATTATTAAAAAACATGAAAGGATATTTTGGACAAATTGAGGATTTAACACAGGCAAACACAAATTTTAGGCAAGTATTGTATACGGGCAAGCACAGCCAACTAGTACTGATGAGCCTGCTTCCAGGACAAGAGATTGGGACAGAAACCCATACCGAAAACGACCAGTTTTTTAGGTTTGAAAGTGGGATGGGAAAAGTGATAATTGACGGGAATGAGTACAATGTTCGTGACGGGAGTGCCATTGTAGTACCGGCCGGGGCAGTTCACAACGTGATTAACGTGTCACCCACTGACAGCTTAAAACTGTACACCATTTATTCTCCAGCACACCATAAAGACCAGATTGTGCGGGCAACCAAAGAAGAGGCCGAGGCCAATGAGGCCGAGTTTGACGGCCAGACAACTGAATAATGACGGTAGAAGAATACTTAACTGAAAACGCAATTAAGTTTGCGGTGTATGAGCACCCGGCAGTATTTACCTGCGAAGAAGCAGAAGCGCATAGTGCCAACATTCCCGGGTTGGCTTCAAAGAATCTACTTTTAAACAATTCCAAAAAGTCCCGGTTTTTTCTGGTGATATTACCCGCCGCCAAAAGACTGGATTTAAAAAAAGTGGAGCAGATAACCGGAGAAAAGCATTTATCTTTTGCCAGCCCGGAGACACTGTTGCTTAAGCTAGGACTGACACCGGGGGCAGTGTCCCCTTTTGGACTGATCAATAATAAAGAGCATGATGTGGAGTTGATACTGGACTCGGAAGTTAAACAAGCAGACATACTGAGTTTTCACCCCAACAGGAATACAGCCAGTGTAAGTATTGAAGCTGGAGAGTTTGAAAAATATTTGGAGGGTGTGGGGGCAAAGCCGCAAACAATGTGAGACTAGTACATCCTTTTGGTGAATATGTACCTCATGGCGCCAAATATTTGACGCTGGGGAGTTTCCCAGGAAAGGAGGTATTTGACCCGGAACTTAAAGGTAGATTTAACTGGTATTATTCGACTAAAACCAATCAATTTTGGCCGATTTTAGAGAAAGTATATAAAAGAGAACTTAAAACAATCGACCAAAAAAGGAGGCTATTTGATGATTTAAAAATGGCGATTGGAGATGTGATTTATAAATGCGAACGGGAAAGAGGGAGTAACTTGGATGTTAATTTAATAAATATTGAATACAACCAAGACGGAATCCAAAAAGTACTTGAAAACAATTTAATTGAGAAGATATTTTTTACCAGTCGGTGGGTGGAAAAAATTTATGGCACTAAATTTAAAAAATTAATAGAGACACATCCACTTGTGGAGTTAATTACCTTACCCTGCCCCAGTCCGCGGTATTTTCGACTAACCATAAACCAAAAGATTGAAAGATATAAAGAGGTATTACCGAAACTAAAGATATAATGGGGCATGAAGAAGCGAGATTGGATAATTATTGGGGGGCTAGTGGCAATGTGTTATGCGGTGTTTTTCCACCACTTGGGGGAATTTACGGTAAGGATATGGGACGAAAGCAGAAACGGAGTTAGTGCTTTGGAAATGACAAAAAGTAAAAACTGGTTGGTCCCAACTTATTTGGGAATACCGGATATGTGGAGCGTGAAACCTCCGCTATATATTTGGCTCGTGGCGGGGATGTTTAAACTTTTTGGAGTGAGTGAACTGACTTTAAGACTACCCTCGGCAATAGCAGCAAGCTTGGTAGTTTTGACAATTTACCTTTATTCTCAAAAAGCATTAAAAAACAGATGGATTGGGATTGTGGGAGCACTGGTTATTTTATCTAGCATGGGGTTCCCGGACCTTCATATTGGCAGAACGGGAGACTATGACGCACTTCTTACTTTGTTTATGTTTTGGGGAGGTTTGGGCTTATTTGAGTACTTAGGAAAACCAGGAAATAAAAGTTTGATTATTGCCACAGGAGCATTAGTAGGAGCAGTGTTGACTAAAGGAATAGCTGGAGTAATGATGGTACCGGGAATGGCAATTTTTATTATTTTTGGAGGCAAGGTTAAAGTAATACTGAAAGATAAAAGGTTTTGGGTCAGTCTGATTATTGGAGTAAGCATAGTGGGAGGATTTTACTTATTGAGGGAAAGCTTTAACCCTGGGTATTTGGCGGCGGTTTGGAAAGAAGAAATTGAGGGAAGATTTATCAATAATTTAGGAAGTAGTAGTAGTAATTTTTGGTACTATTTGAAGTTCTTTTCAGAATTTCGATTTCAAAAGTGGATTTGGATGGTGCCATTGTCTGGGATTGTGATACTGGTTACTAAAGATAAAAAGCTAAAGAGTTTTGTGGCTTATGGGTTAATAATTTGCGTCAGTTACTTTTTACTAATATCAAGCGCTGCGACAAAAAACATGTGGTATGACGCTCCCCTTTACCCTTGGATGTCGCTTCTAGTAGCGATTTTTATAGTGAAAACGATTGGCAAGCTTCCGGTTTTAGCCAGAATTTTTCCGATACTGGTTTTTTGCTTCTATACCCAAAGATATATCAGAACCAACCTGGCCTACATTCATAGACCGGATTTGGAAAAGAATGACTCTTGTTTGAAATATGGCTATTTATTTAGGGACAAGAACATAAATAAAATTGGATTTGCGGGCGTACATCTGGCGGATTGGTGTTCACCGGTTAATTTCTACTTGGAAAGTAACGGTCACAAAAAACAAAGCGTCAACGAATTAAAACTAGGTGACAAAGTAATGACCTGCGACAGTATTACTTTCAACTCTATTAAGGAAAAATTTGGGGTGGAGACGGTGTTTGACAACAAAGATGGATGTATTGGGGTTAAAGTTGGGAAACCGGTTGAGATTTAATTAGAGCGTCGAGGTCGGTCAAAAGAGGGAGAGAGGAAGTGAGGGGGCGGGAGTGGGCCAGGGCTGAAATTGAGCGGTAGTACCAGAGTTGGGATGGGTCGAGAGTGGGACCGGAGGAGAGGTTGGCATACTTGTCTGCCAAGGCTGTAAGAATTACTTCGTCGGGAGCCGTCTCTAACCGCTTAGATTGAAGACCATGACGGTCGTCCCAAGAAAGAGAATGAGACTCAGAAGATTCGGTTAAAAGTGAAACGTAGTCGGAAACTGTAGCGCCAAAATCAGCCTCCATTTGAGATAAAGAGTAGCCAGTAGTGTCTTCAATAACGTCGTGAAGAAGGGCGGAAACCAAAATGTCTTCGTTTTGAGTATGGGCGCTAACTAAAAATGCTACTTCGACGGGATGAATGATGAAAGGAATATAATTACCGTTTTTGCGGTACTGACCATCATGCTGATGAGCGGCTATTGATAGGGCTAAACGCAACCTGGTAGAAAATGTCATATGAGATTATAATATTTGTATTGTTATTAACAATAACCAAAGTAAATAAAGTGAGGTTAAAAATTTTTCTAGTTACAGGGGTGGTGGTGGGGGCGGTTATTACCCTAGTTCTTAGCATAATTTGCGGCGGTGTTGGAGAAATGTGTAAAAATATAAATGAACCAGACTGCGCTATTGGATTAATGAAGAAAGTGGAGGATTCATCCGTGAGCTACAATGTGCGAAACAAAGCGATTTGGGCACTGGGACAACTGGCGGACAAAAGGGCACTACCAACTTTAAATAAGTACTATAAGGGGGTGCCGCAAAGACGTGAATTGCCGGAAAGAGAACTGAGTCAATACGAACTGGAAAAGGCAATTAAATGGTGTCAAGAGGGAAATGTAACCAGTTGGATGTATTTTAAGTTTCGGTAATACGAAGATGTGGAGATTTTAGAAAATAGTAGTATATTTTAGTTATATGATATTTAGATATATTTTAGGTTTAGCTTTAGTGATTGCTGGGTTAGACATTTTGCTAAACATAAAGCTGTGGCAGTACTTTTGGCCATTAATTTTGATATTTTTAGGTTTATTTTTACTGTTTAATCAACCAAGGTGGCGAAACTGGGAAAACATGGGGGGGATGAGCCAGGTGACTCAAGAGCAATTAAATATAGAGGCCGTATTTTCACCATTAAACAAACAGGTAATAACTGACGACTTTAAAGGGGGCAAGGTTAGTAGCGTGTTTGGGGGCGGAGTACTTGATTTAACTAGAGCTAAAATTAAACCGGGGACTGAAGTAAATTTGGAAATAGAGGCTGTGTTTGGGGGGATTAAAATAATTGTTCCCAGAGAGTGGCAAGTAATCACTTCGGTTTCGGCCGTAGCCGGAGGGTTTAGTGAAAAACTTGATAATAGTAAATTGGGAGCTAAAGCACCTGTTTTGAGAATTAGTGGCTCAGTGGTGTTTGGGGGCGGCGAAGTGGTGAGCAAAGAAGGCACTGCAACTGAGGGGCAATTTTAAGATTGATATAATAGGAACATGGGAATTAAATGGCTGGCGGTCATATTTATGGGAATAGTTACTCTGGGAACTGGGGCGGGAGTGATTTACCAAGCTGGTAAAAATAGTGTCACTCCAACTAGCGCCGGCGTAGGAAGTGGCGCCTATATTGTTGAAAATGTTTCTAACCCAAGTGCTATAAACGAGGGCCGGTGTATTGTGGCAGTTAGCGGTAATCAGTATGACGTTACCAGCTTGGCTCAAACGCACGGAGGGCCAAGGGGTATTAGCACAGTCGGTGGGTTTTTTAAATGTGGGACAGATATGAGCTTGGAATACGCCAAAGAACACGGCAATAATTTAAGTAAAATGGCGCCATATTTGATTACGGGGACTGACACTAACGCCGGGATTACTACTATCAGCAAGGCTAATATTGACAAAAATGATGATAATGAGTCAGAAGAATGGGATGATTAAGATATGAGAGCGGGAAATGTGGTTTTAGGACTAACGGTAATGATTACTATTAACCTGTATTTACTATCAAAATTCAACTTAGTTCAGTTATTTAATGACCCTTGGCTGACATGGAGCCAAGGAGCAGGACTGATTGGAACAATAATGCTTGCTTGGACCTACATTCTAAGCTCGAGAATAGGAGGGTTGGAAGACTGGTTTGGACCTTACGATAAACTCTATCGGCTGCACCACAACCTAGGAGCAACTGCGTTTATTCTATTGGCGAGCCACCCCTTAGGACTGGCGGCAAGAAGCTTGCCTAATGTAGAGACAGCTTTGCGTTATTTATGGCCAAGTGACAATTTGGTGTGGCTGGCGGGATGGGTGGGATTAATGCTATTAGTAGTTTTATTGTTTTTAACAATGGTAGTCAAACTCCCCTACCATAGGTGGAAACTTAGCCACCAATTTATGGGGTTGGTGCTAGTTGCGGCTTGGATACACGTTTTTTTTATTAGTTCGGACGTGGCTAATTATTGGCCGTTGCGAATTTGGATGCTTGGTTGGATTACAATAGCGTTGGGAGTTTTTATATATTTAAAGCTGATATATCCGATGTGGGGACCTAAATACAAATACAGAGTAGAGCGGGTAAAAATTGAGGGAACGGTGGTGGAATTAGCACTTGAACCAATAGATAACAAAATTAAATTCAGGGGTGGACAGTTTGTATTTATGAGCACCCAAGACACAGAAATTGGGATTGAGGAACACCCTTACTCAATTGCCGGAACAGAGGGAGACAAAGTTATACTGGCGATTAAAATGGTTGGTGACTATACCCAAAAATTAAATAGATTAAAAGTGGGGACAGAGGTGACGATACGCGGTCCTTACGGCCAACTGGGAAACAATTTCGACTACGAGAAGGGGGTAGTACTGGTGGCAGGAGGGATTGGAATTACACCAATGCTGGGAATGCTTGACGGTGAAGAAGTTGAGCCAAAAAAGAGAACAATTGATTTGATATATGTAGTTAGAAGTGAAAAGGAAGCCTACGGGTTGAGTAAATTGAAAAATATAAATTTAAAAAACTTCAACTTAAAGGTGTGGGAAAGTGAAACAAAGGGAAGAATTGAGACTAAAAATATAACAGAAATGGTCAGTGACCCGATTGAAAGACAATATATTATTTGTGGGGCAGTGGCGATGATGCTATCACTTCGAGACGGACTAGTGGCGGCGGGGGTAAAACCTAGTCGCATTAGTTTTGAAGATTTTGCGCTAAAATAACATCCATTGCTAAGGCCATTTTTAAATTCTTATTGAAACATGGTTTTGACACATTAAATGATAAGAGTTAAAGGATTAAAATTCGGTTACAGTAAAGACCCGTTATTTGAGGGGGTTGACCTACTGGTTGAAGACGGCCAAAAAGCAGGCTTGGTGGGAGCCAACGGTGCCGGGAAAAGTACATTGTTTAAACTAATAACAGGGAAAGAAATGCCCGAGGGTGGGAGTGTAGAAACAAAGGGGAAAACAATCTATGTGGCCCAGGAAGTAAGCCGGGACGAGACGATGGAAAGGGCAAAAAATATTCGTGAATATCTGGACCCGGAAACCAAAATCAAAGACTATGAGCTACGCCAAATTTTGGGGGGACTGGAAATGAACTTTATTGACTGGGACTTAAGCCCACTTAAGCTTAGTGGCGGACAAAAGACAAAACTGGCAATAGGCCGGGCACTCTTGGAGTACCCCGATAATTTACTAATGGACGAACCGACAAACTTCCTAGACGTTGGTGGGAAAAGGTGGATTATGGCATTTTTAGCTGATTATGTGGGGACGGTATTACTGGTATCACATGACTTAAATTTACTCGACCGCAACATTGACAAGGTACTTTACATTAACCCTCAGACAAATAAAGTTGACACTTATGCTGGAAACTACACCAGCTTTGTAAAACTAAAAGCCCAAAGAGAGGCGATGCTGATACGGCAAATTGAGGCGGAACAAAAACACATTAAGCAAATGAAGGAAGGGTTAGTTAAAATGGCTAGTTTTTCATCGGAAAAAGGCGTACGTCAAAGAATGAACTTAAAGCGAAGAGTAGAACAGGCAATAACTAAACTTCCACCGATGCCAACAGACGTTAAAAAAATTAAATTAGTGCTACCTGAGCCGGAGTGGGTAGGATCGCTGCCAGTATGGCTTAAAAATATTAGTAAAAGCTACGGGACTAAAAAGGTGTTGAATCAAGTTAATCTAGATATTAAGCGAGGAGAAAGAGTGGCCTTGAGTGGGGCCAACGGAGCCGGGAAAAGTACACTAATTAAAATAATATGTAGCCTGGTGGAGCCAGACGGGGGAGAAATTATTAAAGACCCGAAATTGAAGCTCGGGTATTACTCCCAAGAATTTGAAAACTGGGATGAAGAGGCCAGAGTCGGAGAATGTTTTAGGGAAAAATGTCAAATGAGCGAGAGCCGGGCCAGGCCAATTTTGGCAAAATTTTTGTTGGGTGAGGACAAAATATATCAAAAAGTAAAAAGCTTGTCGGGAGGTGAGAAAACCCGGTTGGCGATTGCGGCACTATTGGGGCAGAATTATAACTTGTTAGTTTTGGACGAACCGACAACGTATTTGGACGTTATGTCTCAGAGAGTGATTTTGGAGGCCTTAAAAGAATACCGGGGGGCAATGCTAATAGTTAGTCACACGCCGGAGTTTATTGAAGAGCTAAACATTAAAAAAAGATTACTGTTGCCGGAAAATAAACTGGTGACTCAGTTATAAGCTAAGGCTTGGGCGGTTTAGTGGGTTTGGGAGTATTGGTAGGCCGGGGAGTAGGGGTGGGCTCTTGGGTGGGGGTAGGTGTTTGGTGAGGATCGGATATTTTTCCACTGTTGTTTTGGCACCGTGACGCTGGTTGACCACAAAGATTACGACAGGTAGGATCGTCTTCAAAAGATATGGGGCAACCGCTACTGACAATATCTGAATAACGCTCACAATTACCACCACCGGCATTACCAGGAGAACAAGCCCAGATTTCTGGCTGATAGCACTTTTCGACGGTGGTGTTACTTGACGTAACCCCATAGTTATAGACGCAGCCAGCCAGAGGGGCGCATCCTTTGTGGCATTTTAGTTGCTTAATAATTTGATCCTGTTTGTACTCAAGAGTGGTATAAACCCGGAAAATGCCCAAGGCTGGGTCAAGCTCGAAATAGTAAGGTTGATGAGTAATTGGATCGCAAGGGACACTAGGCAAATATACATAGTTACCAAACTTTAAGGGTAGGTTGCACGCATTAAGTTCAGAGACTGGAGGGAAAGTAAGACGGGCGTCATAATAATTAATAAGAACTTCAGCTAACTTTTTTAAATGGGATTTGCGTAGTGAGTCCCGGGCTTTAGCCAAAGATGATTGGTACGTAGAGTAAGAAAATATGGACAGAAGACTAATTATGGAGACGACAATTAACAGCTCGTATATGGAAAATCCATGGATAACACGCTTAATTTTAAACCTCACATATTCAGTCTACTTAGTTGAATTAGACTTAACAAGGCAGATATTATTGCGAGGGAGGGGGCGGGGCAGCGTTGTCGCCCTGGGGGGTGTTGACATTAACATCAATTTGATCAGGTACGTTGATTTGAGGACCCTGAGTGGCAGTGCGCAGGGCGGGTAAGCCGTAGATATAAAAAAGAGCTCCCAAAAGCAAAATGGATAATAGGGCAACCAGTGTACCAAGGCCATTATTAGAGTTCTCGGGTGAGGGGGGCGGATTGTTTACAATAGTAGCCATAAATTAAAGTTAAATTAATAACTGAGCTAATATCCCTTTTTAAAATATTAATTGGTTAAGGTAGAGGTAAGAAAATTAATAAGTGGATTTTTAGGAATAATCTTAATTACTTAATTCTTACATTGAGCCGGATCTATTCTTGCGGCCTGAAAATACAATTGATTAACTGAGCGATCAGTAATTAATTATTAAAAACAAAATTATGAGTATTCTTTTATGGATAATATTGGGGGCATTGGCTGGCTGGATAAGCTCAATGATAATGAATACAAACGCCAGCCAAGGAATATTAGGAGATATTGTTCTGGGTATTGTGGGAGCGATGATTGGGGGATTCTTAATGAGTTTACTAGGACAGCCGGGAGTGTCAGGGTTTAACTTATATAGCCTGTTTGTAGCCATAATTGGAGCCGTGGTACTGGTGTACTTAGGCCACGCAATTGCTCGCCGCTAAATTGATTTATAATTAACCCGTAACAAATTAAATGTTACGGGTTTTTTTATGGAAAAAGAAATTAAAAGTAAAATACGGCACAGGATTCAAAATCAACTGGGAATTGCCATGTTGGAAGCCGGAATGGAAAACGCTGACCGGGACCGATTAGTTAGCAAACTTAAAATAGTTTCCATATTAACTGAAATTTTGGGCCAACTGGAAAAGGATCAGAGTGAAATTGAAATTCCGCTGAATTTAATTGATACTCAGGTACCCGACCAGGGAGTAATAGTTAAAAGAAGACCCTTAGAAATTGAAATTGCCAAACTAAAAGCAGAACTTGGCCAAAAGGCAGACTCATGGCCAGAAATTGCTATGATGGAAAATTACTTGGACCAATTAGCCGCAAGCATAACCAAAACCGCGAAGTGAGCGGATTAGTTTGGGTTCGAAGTCGCGATCGATTTTACGCCTTAAGTAACCAATGTAAACATCGACCACCCGGGAATTGACATCGTATTGGTATTCCCAAACATGGTTGAGAATTAACTCCCGAGACATGACTTGACCACTATGGTTCATTAAATATTCAAGTAAACGGAACTCTTGGGGAGACAGAGGAATTATTTTATCTAAACGACGAACAACTTTGGTTTGAGTATCGAGAGTCAAATCCCCCACCTCAATAACCTTGCGAGCTGATTGGCGAAGTCGGGCATGAATGCGGGCTAAAAGCTCATCAAATTCAAAAGGTTTAGTCAGATAATCGTCACCCCCGGCATTGAAGCCTTTTAATTTGTCCTGAATACTGGTGTTACCAGTTAAAAAGATAATGGGGACATCGGGATAAGTTTTTTTAAGCTCTTTGGCGACCATAGTCCCATTAATGTCTGGCAGATTCATGTCCAGCACTATGAGCTGAGGCCGAGTATTTTCAACTAACTTAATGGCATTAACCCCATTGGGGGCACCAGACACTAAATACCCCGCCTGACTTAGTTTATTTTTTAAAAAATCGAGCATCTCTGAATCATCCTCGACTATTAGAATTCGGTAATCCATGGTTTATTTAACAATTAACATAGTTTAACAATTACTTACGGGAGGAGGGTGGAAGATTCTTGCGACCCCCGACATTAGTTTTGGTTTTAACTTCAGAGACTGTCTTTTTGATGTCATCGACAACTGGGTCAACCTTTTTTTGGAGCTTCTTGGCCTCCTGGTTGATACGAGTCTTTGCTTCTGAGAAAACTTTTTTAACTTTATCCCGATTTTCCTTTTTACTTAAAGCAACGGCGGCAGCAACACCAGCGGCGCCTATAGCGGCACCCACTACCCCACTAACAAAATTGGTTGGTTTGTTTTTATCGTGCATTTCTTTTTTTGGATATTAAATTTTTAATAAAGTTGATTAGAAATAAAGAGGTGTTTAGAGGAGGAAGGTTTAATGTTGATTTGTCTTGAGCCTCTTGGGCTGCCACCTGCACAGAATGAATAGCTTTTTTAATTTCAGCAACGAGACTTAAGGTAATGAAAAAGATAAATATTAGTAAAGAAGAAAGTAATACTTGAGATAAAATATTGGTTAGATAGAAAACATCTTGTAAGGACATAGATCAGTGTAAGAACGGGGCATGGTGAGATCAAAAGATTTACGTAAGAATTAAGTAAGGATGGGGTAGAATTAATTATGAAATTTAGAGGAGGAGCAAAAAGATGGCTGATGGCCATAGGAATAGTAAGTGCCGGAGTACTTCTAATGTCTTTAGTCATTACCTGGGGAGGAGAATTGAGTGCCCAATGGTGGAAAACAAGAAGACCGCTGAGTAAAGTGAGTGTTGAGGGAATATTGACTAAAACAAATACAAATACCAAAGGGGAAGAGTTTTATTTAATAATGGACAATTATTGGTGGGACAACCAAATGCCGGTGTTTAAAGTTCAGGTGGTACCAGTGAGTGAAAATTGGCAAGAGGTGAGAAAACTGGTAGGGACAAACGTAAAAATTAAAGGAATTGGGGACAAATCGGGGCCCAAAAAAATAACCATCGGGTCAATTGAAGCCACCCAGAATAACGAAGATATTGAGGGAAAAAGAAAGATAGATAACAATAATTGGAATAGCGTGATGGAGGAGGGATTGGGAGTGCGAGTTAATTACCCAAAAAATATGATTAAAAAAACCGGGAACTTTAACCAGAAAACAACTTGGGTGTGGGAAGGGATAACCCAGGATGAGGGGGAGGTGTGGGGAATGACTATTGGAAGTGACCGCCCCTGGGCAAGTGAAGACAGAGTTTGTGAGGGGGTAAGTTGGGGCTGTAGGGAAATTGGAACTATTAAAATACTAATTGGTGGAAAAGAGTATGAGGCACCGATTTGGGTAACAGGCAGCGGAGGAAGAATTTTTCAATTTGTATTTGAGGGGGCAGCAGGACAACCAACAGTAACCGGATATTACGCTATTAAAAGTCAGGGACAACTGTTGGCCGATATTTTAAGCCAGATAAAGTGAGAGGTAAAATAGAACATGGTTAAACTAGTAATAAGCTGGTGGTTGATGGTGATTAACTGGCTGTGGGGAGTACCGTCTGAACTAATTACCATGAGGATACCCAAAGAGGCAGTAGTGACGATAACTCAAACACCGACACCTCCCCCTCTACCCCTACCCACCAGAGTTATTACTCCAAAACCACCAAAGATTGTGGAGGACCCTAATTTACCCAAAGAGTGGGGGGTGGCAAAACAGGTTGGAGAACACACTTGGACTATGCGGGTGGGGCAAGACTTAGTTATGGCAACCCCAAAAGAAATAATGGCCGCACTAAACGATTACCGAAGAAGAAATGGATCAGCTGAACTAATGTGGGACGAGAAGCTGGTAAGCTACGCCCAAAGTAGAGCTGATTTTTTTATATCAAACAAAGGTCTCGATTCACATAAAGGTTTTGGAGAATATTTGGAGAACCAGGATGGTTTCAATAAGCTGGGATTTAACGCAGTCGGAGAAAATTCAAGTTACGGCTACACCATGACCGGAACCCACTTAATTGAGTGGATATTTGCCGGAGACGAGCCACATGATAAAAATCAATTAAATAAGGATTGGGCTTACGTAGGCATTGGCGTTAACAACAACGCGGTGGATATTATTTTTGGGACCGGAAAGTTTTAGGGATTACGTTCTACTTTAATAGTACAGTCAGTAACCAAAGCGGCAACAGCTCCAATAGCCGCCAGCGGTGGGGCCAAAAATGCGCCAACAACACCCAAGGTAAGAGGCAGGACTAAAATAGTTTTACCTTCTTTGTTAAGGATAGTGATGCTACGAATGTTACCTTCGGCAATTAACTCTTTAACCCGCTTTAAAAGATCCTCGCCGCGAACTGAAAAAGATTCGGTTTTGGGCGGAGGAGTAGTTTTTTTAGTTTTTACTGTGGGCATAGATAATTTTAGCATATTGACACCCCGGGGGGGTGTGTTAAGATAGGGAATGAAAACAGTTAGTCAACGGTTAAATAATATCACCGGACAGATTGAGGGAGTAAAGAAGATGATTGATAAAGGTGAGGATTGTACTAAGGTACTCATACAACTTAAGGCAATTAAATCGGCAGTAGAAGGAGTAGTAGACGAAATGGTAAACCATGAAATTGAGAAGTGTTTGAAAGATGTAAACCAAAAAGATAAAAAATTATTAATTAATTTAAAAAAATATGTCTAATTTAACAGATGTAACCGCAGTTAATTTTGAAAGTGAAGTTTTAAAGTCAAACGTTCCAGTATTGGTAGATTTTTGGGCGCCTTGGTGTGGACCATGTTTAATGATGGGGCCAGTTTTGGAGGAAATTGCCAGTCAAAATGAAGGGAAAATGAAAGTCGTTAAAATTAACACTGATTTACCGGAAAACCAAGCGTTGGCCTTTCAGTACCAAATAAACAGCATTCCCAACATGAAAGTGTTTAAAGATGGAACACTGGTTAAAGAATTGGTGGGATTTCGGCCTAAAGAGGTATTAGTTAACGACCTTTTAGAGGTAATAGGCTAATATAAGACATGGACTACAACCAGGCGTCTTTGGACAAACATAAGGCGAATCGAGGAAAAATTGAGATTAAAAGTAAGTTTGGCCCGATTGAAAACCGGGATGATTTAAGCGTAGCCTACACTCCGGGAGTAGCGGCAGTGTCAAAACTGCTGGCGCAAGACCCCCAAGCGGCACTGGAGTACTCAATTAAAGGCAACACGATTGCGGTAGTATCTGACGGGTCGGCGGTATTGGGACTGGGTAACATTGGACCACTTGGAGCTCTGCCGGTAATGGAAGGCAAAGCGCTGTTGTTTAAAGAATATGGGGGCGTGGACGCCTACCCGATAGTACTGGGGAGCCAAGAGACTGAGGAAATTATTAGGACAGTTGAGCTAATTGCTCCGACTTTTGGGGGGATTAACTTGGAAGATATTTCCGCCCCGCGATGTTTTGAAATTGAGCGGCGGCTAAGTGAAAAACTTGACATTCCAGTCTTCCACGACGATCAGCATGGGACTGCGATTGTGGTGTTGGCGGCAATAATTAACAGCCTAAAACTTACCGGAAAAGAGAAAGAGAAAATAAGTGTAGTAATTAGCGGAGCGGGAGCGGCAGGAATTGCTTGTACCAAACTACTTATAGCTTGGGGAGTGAAAAATATTATGATGGTGGACTCGGAGGGATTAATTTTCCAGGGCCGAGAGAACTTAAACTGGATTAAAGAAGAAATGGCACTGGTTACCAACTTAGAGGGCAAAACTGGCTCATTGAAAGCAGCAATGTATGGGGCTGATGTATTTATTGGGGTGAGTGCGCCTAACATTGTGGACAGAAATATGGTGGCGGGTATGAATAAGGGGGCGGTAGTTTTGGCGATGGCCAACCCAGTACCAGAGATTATGCCTCTGGAGGCCAAAGCCGGCGGGGCTTTGATTGTAGGAACCGGTAGAAGTGATTTTAATAATCAAATTAATAACCTACTGGCTTTTCCTGGGGTATTTAGAGGTTTACTGGACGCCCGAATAAGTAAAGTGACTGATGAAATGAAGATTGCGGCGGCAGAGGCGATTGCGGGGTGCGTAGGAGAGAGCGAATTATCAAACGAAATGATTGTACCCTCACCCTTAAACAAAGCGGTTACCCAAAAAGTTGCGGCAAGTATAATACGTAGCGCCAAAACTTCTGACAATCAACTTGAGGGGCTAAAAAACGAGATTGCCAAACATGTAATAAGTGTGTAAGAATTGGGGAAATTTATTGAAAGAAGAGGGTAAATAAGGTAAAGTGGGAGGATGATTAAAAAATGGTTGTGGGTAGGGATGGCACTTATATTTGTGGCTAGCTACCTAATTTCAAAAAACAATTTAGTGATGGTTAATTGGGACAAACTAGGACAAGTGGTAGGTTTGGGAGCAGTAGTGGCCGGATACTTTGGAGCTAAGGCTTGGAAGAAAATAAGTCCAACTCTGAAGTAGATTGGGTGTGAGACAATAGGCAATGAAGTGGCTCGTAACTTTATGGATATTTATTGGACTTACGTTTTGGAACGCAACTAGCGTAGAGGCCCAAGAAAAATATGGAATATGGGTAAATCCAATTCGGGCTCAGGAAAGATGGCGGGAACTGGATATAAAACATTTAGAGGATCAAATCAAAATAGGCGAGCGGGAAAATGTTAAGGGAACATGGCTAGTACAATATGGAGCGTTAATTAACGATGAGATTACTAAAAGATTAGTTACAAGAACTGGGGACGAGGTGGGAGCATGGCTGGAAGTTGACGAAAAACTAGCCAAAACAGCAGAGGTTTACTATGACTCACAACGTCCTTGGTACGACCCGGGGGTAGTATTTTTATCGGGCTATGAAAGGGGCGAGCGGGCAAGAATGATTGACAAATATTACGGTGAATTTAAAGCAAGATTAGGATATTGGCCTAAATCAGTGGGAGCTTGGTGGATTGACAGTTGGAGCTTAAATTATATTAAGGCTAATTACGGACTGGAGGCAATTTTGATTGTGGCCGACCAAAAGGGAACTGACGGCTACGGAGTGTGGGGACAATGGACGGGAGTCCCCTACTGGCCAAGCAACACCAACGTGTTGGTACCAGCAAAAAGCTTGAGAGATAATTTGGGAGCGGTGGTGATTCAATGGGCACAAAGAGACCCGGAACTAGGGTATTTGGGCAAAGGAATAGAATGGTCTAATAATTCAGTGCAGGCCAATGACTACACTACTTTGGGAAAAGATTTCGGTTATTTCAAAAAGTTGGCCAATAATTATATTGGAGCTGGGCAAATAACATTGGGGTTAGAGGTAGGACAAGAGGCATTGGGCAACCTTGGTGAATTGGAAAAGCAAATTGAATACGTTAAAAGTCAGGGTGCAAAATTTGTAACCATGAGCCAATTCTCAGAGGAGTTAAGAAAAAAAAGTGGTGGAGTTAATCAGGAAATAAATATGGGTGGGTGGAAACTAACAACCGGCTTTAGGGAAAATGCAAAACTTAACCAAAAGGTAAGTTATCAAGATATTAGGGCTTTTGGGGATTACTTTAAGGCTGATAAAAGTAGCTTTTTAGACCGAAACCTGGAAAATTTAAAACCAACAAAAAGCAGCTATTTGCCTTGGTGGGTAGTTGTAGCAACAATAACCATAATGGCGGGATTGATAAGCAAAAAGGGGTGGGCAGTGGGAGGAATATTGTGGGCGTTAAATGTGTGGGGACTAATATTTATATCGACAGAAGCACTGGGGTGGAAGATTTATTATTCAACAGTTTTGGGGAATTTAGCACTAGTTCAAATAATTTTAGTGGGGGCAGGAATTATAGTAGGAGCGGCCTTTAAGAAAAATATAACGACGCTGGTGGGAATATTCGGACTGATACCAATAATTAGCTCCATAAGATATTCCGTAATCGGCGGGGTTAAATTCGTCGGACTGATGGCGGGGGGGCAGTGGCTTGGGTGGCCGCAAAAAGATTTTTCGGCTTTGGAAACCAACTCGATGATTAAATTCCCCTGGGATAAAATTTGGAGTAATGCCGGTTTAAGCATGGTGGCTTACCCAGCAATATTGATTTTGGCGGGGCTAATAATGCGTTGGATTCTTGGCAAAACAAGTAAAAAAATAAAGACGGTGGTGCTGATTATTTTGTGGGGACTGATGGCGCTTAATTTATACTTAATCGGACAGGCGGCACCCAGACTGGTGACCCAATAAAATGACAGGACTGAATGTGGATTATTTGGCTAAATTACGAAGGAATATTACCATTTCCTACATAACTTGTTTTTTTGAATCTTTATTATTCTTTTTACCTATTTGGTATTCGTTTGAGATTAGATTTGCTGACCCAGGATTATTGTCTGTCATTTATGCGGCTACTTACGGCATTACAATAATATTGGAGATTCCGACGGGGGCGTTGGCTGATTTGTTGGGTCGAAAAACGACAATAATAATTGGTACCTTACTACAATCTTTGGGTTGGCTTATTATTTCTCAGACAGACGGGTTAGAAAGATTAATATTGGGATATGTGTTTAATGCGGTGGGGGTGGCGCTTGTCTCAGGAGCCAATACGGCATTAATCTTTGACACTTTAAAGGAGCTTGGCAAGGAGAAGGATTTTGCAAAGTTTAATAGCAAATGTGCAGTTATTTTTAGATCGGGAATGATAATTTCAACTTTGGCTGGAGGTTATATATATTTAGCCGATAAGGGCTTGCCGTATATATTAGTCGGAATTTGTTTTGGATTATCAGGATTAGTGTCATTAAAACTAATGGAACCAAAAATAGATACGGAGAAGTTTAGCTGGGCTAATTACATTAACCAAACTAAGTTAGGAATAAATCAACTTGGGTCTAACACAAAAATAAAATGGTATTCCATTTATTATTTAATTTTTGGGGGAGCGGGTTGGTACTTTTTATTTTTCTTAAACCAAAGTTACGCAACACAAGTCGGATTCAATGAAGTGGAAAAAAGTTGGATTTTTTCAACGATTTTTCTTCTGATCGGGATTATTGGAGTTATTAGTGCCAAGTATAGCCACAAATATAGATTTTTTATAATCTTTATCGCTTTAATAACAATTGGAGGTTACATACTCGGAGGAATAGTTAATAAAACAGGTGCTTTGGTATCAATTTTTTTGGTTCAGTTGGCGGGGACAATGAGGTTTTCGTTTCTAGACCAATATGCCAACGACCAGTTGGAATCAAAATACAGAGCTACATCACTGTCTGTTTTGAATATGATGGTAGGTATGGTTTTTGTTGCATTATCTTTAGGCTTAAGTAAAATTATCACTTTGGAAGGCGCTAAAGTAGCAATGATGGTTATTGGGGTTATTAGTTTATTGGTAGGAATTCCGGTTACTGTAAAGGTATTGGCTAATGAAAAAGACTAAAGAAACTAGAGAGGAAAAAATTGAGAGGGTGATTGATAACCGACAGGAGGGAATAATTGTATTGGAAGATGTTCACGACCCGCATAATATTGGAGCGGTGTGCCGAAGCGCGGAAGGGTTAGGATTTCAAAAGGTGTGGCTGATATTTGAGCAAGAGAAAGTGTTTAACCCAAAGCGAGTAGGAAAAGAGAGCTCTTCGTCGGCCAACAAATGGCTGGACTTTGAAGTGTTTAAATCAACAGAAGAGGCAATAAATAAACTAAAAGCAGAGGGCTACGAGATTTGGGCAACAACGATTGGTTTGAGCGCCAAAAACCTATGGAAGACAAAAATAAGATCAAAAAAAATTGCTCTTATTTTTGGAAACGAACATCGGGGGCTGTCGAAAACTGCGCAAAGTTTAGCGGACCATCAACTGACAATACCAATGAAAGGGATGGTACAGAGTTTTAATATTTCAGTAACTGCCGGCTTAGTGTTGGGAGAAGTCAGTCGACAAAGACAGAACGACTCTAAAACTGACTGGAAAGTGGGAACAGAGGAAAGGGAAGATTTGAAAAAGCGCTGGAGATAGCTAGGAACAAAGAACGCGGACGGGACGAAAAGACCGGCGGTGAATGGGACACGGACCATAGGCACTGAGTGCCTGTAGATGAGCCTTAGTGCCATAACCTTTGTGGGCGGCAAAACCGTAATTGGGATACTCTAAGTGATAAACATCCATTTGAGCATCACGGTCAACTTTGGCCACAATTGAGGCGGCGGCTACGGAAAAACAAGAGGTGTCAGCCTTGATAACTGAGCGAACTTTGGGGTGGGACAGGGAATAATTACCGTCAATTAGACAAAACTGGGCGCTAGTGCAATAGTGCTTGAGGGCTTGGGAAATTAGAGACTTAATGGCAACACCAATCCCCTGCCGATCAATATCAGGAGATGGGCAAGAGAAAACAGAAAATGAGAAACCTAGCTCAACAAAAGAGCGTTGGATTTTAAGACGTTTGGCGGGCGAGACTAGTTTGGAATCGCGGACCCCGAGCTTAATAAAAACATTCGGGTCGAAGTTAGAAAGATCGAGAAGAAAAGCACCAATGGTTACCGGCCCAGCCAGTGGTCCCCGGCCAACTTCATCAATGCCCAAGAGAAATCGGGTACCGGGAGGGACCAAAGAAAGCTCATAATTAAAATCCGGAAGGGTTACAGGCATGACGGAGAATCACCTGGGGGTAGTTTTCTAATTTCAACGGTTGTACCCCAAGTAAAAGTTGATTTGCTCTGAGGGCAATAATGGGAAAACTGCCCAAGCCAATCTAAGTATTGGCCTTGGTTTTCATAAATTAGGGCAATTGTGGAAACGGGTTTGGAAGGAGTGGGAGGGCTAAAGACAGCTGAAGAACGGACATAGTCGGGAACCGGGGAAAAACTATAGGAAACGTGAAGGGGTTGGTAGCCATAGGTTTTAGTACCATACCACCAATATAAGTACTGAAGGGAAAAGTCGTAAGTTTCGGGGACATAGTTGTAGGCGGCAAAAGGAACCGATTTAGAATTGGAATAAACCCAATCAATGGCAGTTTGTAGATTAGCGGCGTTTTTGGGATCACGCGAGGGAAGACTTTGGCGATAAACTTTTAGCTGGTCACTGACAGTGGAGGTAAAACTAACTAGCAAAAAAATGGCTAAAAGAGGGTAAAGTAGACGCCTTAAACGGACCAAAGACCCCAAGACTAATGAAAAGACCAAACAGTACCAGACTCGAAGACCATCAAGATACCAAGGTTTTAGAGGATGGCGATAAATTAAAGAGTAGTAAACCAGGGTAAATACAATAAACAAGGAAACGTGGGTAATGGATGGGTGAATTTTTTTGTAAGCGGCAAAAACAATGAGGGGAAGAATTAAAATTAAACCCCAACCGTAAGGCAACATAAACTGCCCCTCAAAATATTTAAGCAGAGTGGTTAGATGGGTGGAAAATATTTGGGGCAACGTTGAAGACTGACCCAAGATAGCGTTTTGGCCGTTAAAGATACCCAGAAACAGACGGGTCATTTGGAAGCGGTGAAGGACTTCGTAGGCCAGTTGGGGTAAAAACCAGGGAAGGGAACCAACCAAGAAAAATTTAAAATTGCGTCTATTTTTTGAAAAAAGTACAATAAGTAGGGAAAATGCAAAACAGAGGCTGCCAAAGGCGGCTTCAAACTGAATAACCAGGGCAGAAAATATTCCCAAAATTATGGCTGACTTGGGTGATTTTGACTCTAAAAAAGTTAAGAGGGAGAGGAAGTAAAAAACAACAAAGTAGATAACAGTGTGCGCATTCCAAAAATAATGGGTTATTGGAAACAGCTGAGGCGCCATGAGAAAGGTTAGGGAGAAAATAAGGCCAATGTGAATGTTTTTTTTATAAAAATAAAGGTAAATGACACAAGCGGTGAGTAAAAACCAAAAAATGTTGTAAACAACTAAAGCCTGAGGGTCACCACCACCCAACCAAAAGGCGGGCAGATTAAAAATATAATAGTAGGGACCGAGGTTTAGACCGGTAATGGAAGTGGTGGGTCCGGAAATTTTAAAATCATGAAAGCCAGCAAGAACCCGAATGTCTAAAAGATCACGAGCCTGGTCAAAGGTTAGGGGAAAGTTGTAGTTTTTAACCTGGGTGTAGCGCAGGAAACCGGAAAGAATTAGAACTAAAGAAAAAACTAAAGATAAAAAGATGTTCTTTGTAGACACTTGGGTAGTTTAAACCAGAAAATGGTTGGCAGAACGTGACACTATAGTTTATAGGAAATAAAGATAGGCATTGAAGATAAAATTTGGTTATATAAGCTAAGGTATGAAAAATAAAGAAGAGCTAAAAAAAGCACTTGAGGGTTGGTGGAATATTATGGATACTAGTGTAATAGCCGAGGTGTACGATGCGGGAGGGATAAGCACTAGTTGGGGAGAGGGGCAAGATAATATAATAATGGAAGAAGATATAGAAGCGGGGCCAGGAGTAAAGGCTGGTGTCCTGACCCAACAAGCTGTGGCACAAGAACAAGGGAGAGCAAGAAGAACTCTTGAGAAAACCAAATGGGGAGGGCCGAACGCGCCTGACATTGCAACTAGACGTGACCCAAAAGCTATGGCTTTAAGGGAACAGCTAACAGACAAGATTTAAGGTAAAATAGAGAATGCGTAAAATTGAGTGGAAACTGGATGACCTGTGGCCAATAGTTGAGTTTGACAAAAGATTTGCAGAAGTTGAGTCGGAAATTGGGAACATCAACAAATGGTGGGGGAGACTAAACGGAGAAATGACTGATACAGAATTTAGGGAGTTTTTAGAGTGGAGTGAGAAACTGGGGGACAAAATGCACATTTTGGGTTCCAGACCAAGTTTGATGGAGGCGGTAAATGTAAATGATCGGGAAGCCAAGGTGATGAAATCAAAGATTACCGAGCTGTCATTAAAAATGGCCGATGAGAGCCGCAAAATTGAACACTGGCTTAAGGGGTTACCAGTTGAGGGAAAAGAAAGCCTAACTGAAACACAGGCGAAAAGACTATTTGGGACGATAAAAGACCTGGAATATGGGCTATGGCATGGTAGAAGAGCGGCTAAACACACTTTAGCCCAGCGGGAAGAAATGATTATTGATTACAAAGACACTTACGGGATTGGACCGCTAAATGACCTAAGAGAAATGATTACGACTGAGTTTAAGTTTGAAATGAAAATTGGGGGGAAAACAAAAATAATTGATAACCAATCGGAACTACTTAAGTTTACTCACAGCCCCGACCCACAGGAGCGGGAAGCCAGCTACAAAGCCCTACTAACAAAATACGGGGATAATATGGATAAATTGTTTACGATTTATCAGGGGGTAGTGAAAGACTGGGGGTTTGAAGCCCGACTCAGAGGCTATAAGAGCCCAATATCGGTACGCAACTTTGCTAATGACATCCCAGACGAAGTAGTGTTAACACTACTTGATACAACTATGAAAAACCGGGGGATATTTTGGAGATATTTGGAGTTTAAGGCCAAGGCTTTGGGAATGAAAAAGTTAAATAGGTGGGACGTGTATGCGCCATTAACTTCCAAACAGGACAAATATAGCTGGGAAGAGGCAGTTGACCTAACCTTGGGCGCTTTTGGGGAGTTTTCAGAGGGGTTTAAGAAAAGAGCAGAGGTGATTATTAAAGATAAACACATAGACGTTTACCCAGATACAATAAAAAGCAGTGGAGCATTTTGCGCGACCATTTCACCAAAAATTGCTCCATTCATAATGCTTAACTTTACTGGCCAGGCCAGAGACGTATCAACGTTGGCCCACGAACTGGGGCATGGAGTTCACTCGCTTTTTGCCCAAAACCACTACCCATCTAGCCAGCATGCAGCTCTGCCTTTGGCGGAAACTGCCTCTACTCTGGGAGAAATGATGTTATTTGAAAAACTATTTGAAAGAGCAAACCGGGATACAAAAAAAGCAATGCTGTCGGATAAAATTGCGGACTCTTACGCGACTATTTTGAGACAAAATTATTTTGTGAGATTTGAAATGGAAGCCCATGAATTGATTGTTAAGGGAATTAAACCAGATGAATTATCGAAGGTCTACTTAAACAATCTCAGGGAGCAATTTGGTGAGGCAGTGGAAACAGACCCGGCTTTTGCCAACGAGTGGTTGTACGTAAGTCACTTTTTTGAAACACCTTTTTACTGCTACGCCTATAATTTTGGAGAACTATTGTCTCTGGCACTTTATCAAGAATATAAAGAAAAGGGAAAAGAAATGGTTGATAAAATTGAGAGAATTCTTACATTTGGCGGAAGTGAAGACCCTTTTGTAATTTTACAGGAAGTAAATATTGACGTAACTCAAGAATCTTTTTGGCAAAAAGGGTTTGCAGTGTTAAGTGGTTGGCAAGAGCAACTAGAAACGTTATAATAATATTATTGTGATGTTATATGTTTTATTTATTACAAAAATTTGGTGAATTTTTTGTGTTTATCTGGATAATAGATAGCAACTTTTTAAATTAAAAATAATATGAATTTAAATAACCAACAAAACCTAACTGCTTTTTTTTCAACTTATAGCACCAGACGACTTAAAAAAGGTGAAGTAATTTATAAGCAAGGTGAAGAGGTTAAATATGTAGGGATGATTAAAAGTGGCTACATGCGGGCTTTTTTTGAAAATAAAGCCGGTGACGAGTTAACACTACCAGTGCTTAACCCCCTGTTTTATGTGACATTAATTTCTACAGTTTTAGAAAAGCCGACTGCTTACACACTCCAAGCCATGACAAACACTGAAGTTTGGCTAGCACCAGAGGCGGAGTTTTTTGAGTTTTTCAAAAAAGACTTAAACCTTCATATGGAAGTAATGAAAACAATACTGTGGGGTTTTTCTGACCTGACCGTTAATATGGCCCGAATAATGTCGGGGGACGCATATGAGCGAGTTGCTACAACACTGGATTTTATTTTCCACTATTACAGCCAAACAGAAGGTGGTAAGAAGGAACTGGACCTACCACTTCCCCACCGCCTAATCGGCTCAATGACAGGATTATCCCGGGAAACAGTAACTTTACAAATTTTGAAGATGACAAAAAAGGGAATAGTGTCAACCAAAAACCGAAGAATAAAGCTGATGTCTGAAGAAAAACTACAAGCGGCAACAGGTAGATAGCGTTATAATAAACGCATGACTAATAAAAAACTATACAGATCCAGAACTGATTACGTGGTGGCTGGAGTAGCTGGCGGACTGGCGGAGTTTTTTCAAATTGATTCAACCATTGTCAGATTAATATTTGTGGCAATGAGCCTCGGGGGCGGGGGCGGAGTACTGGTGTATATAATATTGGCTTTAGTAATACCAAGAGAACCCGGAGAAGTGGCAGTTATTAACAAGAAAGAAAAAGTCCGGGCAGTAGCGGCTGATGTGGGCCAAAGAGCGACCGAGTTGGTTGAGGAAATTAAAGAGGACCGGCACATTGGAACGACTGAGGGACGTAAGACAGTGCCGACCCTGGGAATTGCTTTGATTGTATTGGGACTACTTTTATTGGTTAACAAACTGATACCGATTCAATTGGAAGGAGATTGGTTTTGGCCGGTAGTTCTAGTAGGACTTGGTGGTTATTTGTTGATTAAATAATGGAAAGAAATAACGGAGGACAAATCGCGGGATTAGTACTGATTGTAACCGGAGTAATTATGGTGGGGCAAAAACTGGGTTTATGGTCGGTTAACTGGCAGGAATGGTGGAGCAACTGGTGGCCCTTACTTTTGATATTGGCCGGAGTAAGAATAATGACTCGACGTTGATAGAAAAACAGTAGAGATGTTTATTCGCGGCAGCAATCAAGAATGTGGCCGATGGTGCTACTTAGCTTTCCCATTAAACCACCTTTAGCGGTTGGCATAATTTCAGAATCTTTTTCGCCAACTACCGACTCAATGGCTGTTTCTTTTCCTGGCTTGACGAGATTAAGGTTTAAACCCCAAAAGAGGTTATAGAGATGGTAGGACTTTTGGAAATAGTCGTGAGCTTTGGCGGTTTCTCCTTTAGTTTGGTACTTGGTACCGACTTCAAAGAGGCGCATGGAGGTAGCAAGCAAGTGCTTACTGGTACACCAAATTTCTGCTTCCGGGTTTTTAACAATTTCCTTCATTAAGACTTTGCGCATTTCCCGAATTTCATTTAAGAGTTCAAAATACTTGGTTTTGCCGGTTTTGTTGCCATTGAAAAACATGTGTTCTTCCAAAGAGATTAAGTTCATGATGGCCATGGACAAGTCTTCACCAATAGACAAATCTAAACCATGACCTTTTTCGGCAGCTTTAACTTTATCCATAAACTGTTTGAGATCGGGTGTGCTCATGGCTAAATTTTACCTTAAATATTAACGACAGTGGTAGTAGCAGCTATACTGATAAAAGTGATAACAATTATCATAACCTTAGTGACCGGTATAGTGCTGGTTGTTTCGGCGGAAAAACTATCTGCGTGGTTACAGAGGTGGTGCCGGACAATGGGCTGGGACAAGTTTGGGGCAACGGCAGTATTGATGGCGGCGGCAACCAGCTTGCCGGAGTTGGCGGTAACGGTAGTGTCAAGTGTTCAGGATAAGGGGGAAATTGGCTTGGGAAATGCCCTGGGATCGAATTTGGTGAATTTAGCACTAGTATTGGGACTAACCGGTGTCGCCGCTAAAACTGTAAAGTTTGAGGGGGGCTGGAAAGACCGGGAAATTTTACCTATATGGCTGACGCTAATCCCCTACGCGTTAGTACTTGGGGACGGAAGAATCGGGCGAGCTGAGGGAGGAATATTGGTTTTGGTGTTTTTATTGTTTGTGATGAGAATGACTAAGCAGAAAATGAATAGTTACGAGCACCATCAACACCACCCAGCCAGGATTTTGGGTCACTTGGGATTGTGGACCGCAGGGCTAGTGGGGGCTTCGATGGCGTTAATTAACAGTGCTAGCCAACTAGCCTCAGGGTTGGGTATACCACCAATAATTGTGGGACTTTTTGTAGTAGCTATTGGAACATCATTGCCGGAGCTGGTGTTTAACTTGGCGGCGGTAAAAAAAGGAAGGCGGGAAATGGCCATGGGAAACATTGTGGGGTCGTGTGTTTTTAACTCAACATTAGTGGTTGGCCTGGCGGCAATTATAAATCCGATTGTACTAAGTAGCAGAAGTGTGATGTGGGGACCGACCGTACAGTATTTACTAATATTGGCTGTACTGATGGCGTTTATTCGAAGTAAGAATAAGCTGGAGAGGTGGGAATCGGCAACCTTGGTGGGACTATTTGTGTACTACCTTCTAATTGAAACGCTAATATAAGACGGGGCTTGTTTAAACTGAGGGGGTAGATGGAGTTTTTTTTAGATTGTACAACTGACTTCTGGCGTCTGACAGAGGAGAAGAGACGGCTAGTGGAGGAGGAAGAATATTTCCAGAGTTTATCCACGAATCCATTATGCTAAAAAGCTGATTTAGAGACCCATCGCTTCTATGCTCGGACATTACGGACACAGATGGAGCTAAAAGAGAATAATTTGGAGAAGTAAGATCTTGACCAATAAGGATGGCGCTGGAAGTAACCATGAAATCCGGAAGAGTGAGAGAGTTTAAATTTATAGCCTGATTTTGAGTAATTAAATAATAGAATAAGGAGGCTCCGACCAAATCTTGACGATATGAATTGGTGATTGAACGCCTATCGACTTCAGTTAATGAAACGCCGGAGCTGGAAAACAGGTTATACAATTCTTTTTGAGTAGATAGGTCGTAGGCGATGGCGGACCATTCAAGGGCTAGGTGTAGACCGGCGACAAGAGGATTGGCCTTAATTTGATCTGGGGTAAGACCAAGACTTACGCCATAAGTAACCGATCCAATTAATGGAAACTCCACTGAGCCCCCTTGAGGATTGGTCATGAGTGCTGAACCAGTGGGCTGGTTGTCTACATGGGACTGAAAAGTTGACTCCGTTGGGCTTACAACAATTGGTAGCGGAAAAGATTTGGGGCTAAGGTAGGTGGGAAGCTCTTTGGGGCGAGAACTGGCAGTTGTAACTGTGCTTAAATCAGTAGCAATTTTAGTTAAGAAAGGATGTTTACCCCTCAACGCTTCAATACTTTGAGCAATTAACTCGCTGGGTACCAGGGGCAGTCCTTCAAACCCTCGAATGGGCCCACGGTAGACTTCGGGGCCGGTATAAGGTAGGGGTCGGGAAGGTTGGTCGGGTGGAGTAGTAGAACGGCCGATACATGAAGTGACGGTGGCGGCGCCTACTAAACCTGCAAACCTTAATAACTCTCTTCGAGAAATAGTCATGGACTAATTATTTAAGAAAGGTAACAAATAGCAAATTCTACTACGTAATAGTTACGTAAAAACCAGTCAAAAACTTAGAGGGCAAAAGAGAATTTGAAAATGAGGGTGATTAAGAGAGTCAAGCCAAACGGGAAAGCAACCTTGGCGTAAGGGAAGGGAGTTTTGCCAAGTTTCTTTTTGAGGGAGAGATAATAAAGGTTGCCTCCAACAACAGCAAGGAAACCTAATATTTGGCCCAAAATGAGCTTGTCCATACCCAAAATTTTGTCAGCACCGGACTGGTCGGTGAAGACAAAATAAGCCAGGGTGGTTAACAAAAGTAAAAAGGAAAGAATTAAGGGGTTTGACAAAAATTTCAATTTCAGACGGTCGTTTTGAAACTTGGGAGCTAACCAAAAGGCCAAAACAGTGTTGAGTGCGGATATCCAAATGGAAACCAGCAGGTCATCAATCCCCAGCTTTTGGGCCAACAACATGCCGCCGCCAACAGTGACAATACAAACCGGACATTGAGCCCGGGCATAGGTAGGTAAAACGAGTGAATAAGCTAGAGTTAGAATGAAAGTAATTAAAGAGACTATCATGGTACTACTAATGTAGTATAAAGACAGTTAAATGGCAAGTGATGAATTACACTTGACAAGAGTGTTAGAAAGATATAACATAGGTCTGTTAGATTGTTCTAACTCATGAAGACAAAAATTAAGGAATTAAGAACTAAATACAACATGACCCAGGACCAACTGGCAAACTCAGTTGGAGTACGTAGGGAGACAATTGTATTTTTAGAACAAGGGAAATATATTCCCTCTTTGAGGCTAGCCCACGATGTGGCTAAAACTCTTAAGACCAAAATAGATTATTTATTTAGTTTTGAGGATTGACAACAACATCCTATTTTTGGGTGCTCGAACTGCCGGTTAAAGTGCTTCGCGTTTACCGGTTTCGCTGCGCGCCCAAAAATTACTATTTTGTTGTTTAATGTAAATATGTTTGCAAAAGCTGAGTGGTTTGGTCCACGAAAATTTAGTGGTTGGGGTTTAACCCCTAAAACCTGGCAGGGTTGGGTGTACATTTTGGTGGTAGCGACCCCATTGGCCCTGATCCCTAATTTACCAATTGCTGAGGGTTGGAAAACCCCATTAATGCTGGGGTGGGCGGCGGTAATGGCAATTGATTTACTGGGAGTTATGTACCGAATAAAGAAAGACGAGAGGGACACCATGCACGAGGCCTTGGCGGAACGGAATGCCATGTGGTTTATGGTAACGGCGCTAGGAATTGGCATAGCTTACCAGGCGGCAAGTAGCGCTGTGGCGCAAGTTAACAAAGTTGACCCAATTATTGTAATTGCCCTTCTGGGAGCAACCGTAGTTAAGGCCATCACTCACTGGTATTTGAGGGATAAATGAGATAATTGGTGATGAGCATTGACCAAAATAAAATCAATAAATTTTATGAAGATTTATTTGAGCTGACTCCAGAACAACAAATTCCCAAACTTAAGGAGTTGTATAAATTGATTTGGGAAAGCTACAAAAAAGGTGTAATTGACAGGGAGGAACTAGCCTACGAAATTGCCGGAACAATGGCATTTGAAGCGACTCAAAGTGGGGAGCTTGGGGAATTGACCGAGCTGGCCGGAGAGCTAGAGCTACCTGAGGGACACGTTGGGGGAAACGCAGATGAAAAATATAAAAGACTGGTGGAACTAATAGAAAAGTTTGTTAATAGAGAGTAGGTAAAAACCTGATAACGATTTGTTTATACGGAGATGTGGTCTTCTTTGGTCCAGCCCGGACGGGAATAAATTTCAACCCAACATTCGTCTGAACTAATTGCCCAGTGAATATTACCTGGACTAACTGTACATTTGTCACCCGGTTTTAAACTTAACGATTGTTCCTCTATGTGTAATTCAAGAGTACCTTTAATGATGGTGTATTCCTGAGTCATTTTTAAATGTTTATGAGGATGGCTTTTAATTATTACTTCAATAGCCCGGTCATATTCAGGGTGGTCTGTAACCGGCTCGATCTCACAGACAAAATGTTGACCTGTTGAACTCATGTCATAAGATGTACAGGAGGGGTATTTTTCTTTTAGTTGGTTAAGAATACGTGTACTCCTTTGTTGAGCAGTCTCGGGATAAGAAAAGGTCATAAAAAATTATATCAACCCTAAATAACCTCGAAGGTGCCGGAGACCATGCCCATCCAACAGGAGAAGCGGTAAGTACCGGGACGGGTAGGAGTAAATTCACGAACGGCAGTGGTGCCGGGAACCAGGTTAATTGGACCCTCAATAAAATCGCGGGCAATAACAGCATTGGTACAACCGGAAGTGCCTTTGTCGGTAATTTCCCAGCGAACAGGAACGTTGGCTCTAATAATTAGCCGGGAGGGAAAATAACCTTGGGAAGAGGCGTCCATTTTAACAACTTGGACACCATTAATAAGAGGAGGTAAGTCTTGAACCTGGGCTACGCCGGAACCGGAACTAAAGCTGGGTGTTAAACCAAGAACAGTGAGCTGACTGCTAATGTTGTAAAGAGCAAATAGCATTACTAAAAGCCCGGCGACTTGGGAAACAGCGGGGCGAGTTATGGTTTTGGCCCCACCAAGGCCAATTAGCAGTAAAGGAATGGAGGTACCGAGGGCAAAGAAACCTAAAATGGAAGCGCCAGCGGTAAAACTACCAGTGGCCAGAGCCAAAGACTGAGCGGTTAGGGTAAAGCCACAAGGCAAAAAGAAGGTTAAGGCGCCCATGACAAAGGGCATGTAAGTTCCTCGAAACTTGGACTCATCGGCCAGGCGGCGGGTAATACTTTTTGGGAGAGCTAGCTGAAAATTAGATAGGGCTTTGACCCCAAGCATTTGAAGTGCCAAAACAAGCATTAACACCGATACTAAAATAGTGAGAATGGCACCGGCGGTTAAGGACAAACGAAGGGTTTGGCCCAAGAGACCTAGTATTCCGCCCAAAAGAGTAAAGGAAGCGAGGCGGCCTAAATTAAACATAAGGTGAGGAGCAAGGGGGTGACCCGAAGAATTGGCTGACCACTGGCGGGAAAGGGACAAAACGACTCCCCCAACTAAAGCGGCGCAGGTAGAAAAACCAGCAAGTAGGCCGAATGGAAGAAAAGCCAGGGGTAGCGACTCAGGACTGACATTAACCAGGGAAAAAAGACCGGATTGTTGAAGGAAGTAGAAGACGGCGGCAATAATCGCAACAATAAGGAGTGAATTTACCAGATTTGGAGCGCTGGTACTCTGGTGCTCTGGCGCGCTAGTTGAAAAGACATAATTATTGGACTTAAAAATACGATTGAGATGAGAAATGTCTGGCTTGTGACCCGGTAGATAATTAACCGAAACTGTGCCAGTTGTTGATGAGGCTGAAACGGATTTAACTCCGGGGAGCGATTTGATTTCCTTTTCGATTAGAAGTTCACAGGATTTACAATGAGTGCCGGTTACGGACAAAGAACAGGATTTTAAAGATTTGGACATGTGAAGTACTACTAGTGTAGTACACCTGAGTTATTTGTCAATGCTAAAATCAGATATGGTTACACCAACAAAAAAAGGTGTGGTATTGATAAAAATTCTTGTGGGGTTTGTAGTGGTGATTATTGGGCTGATTGGAGGTTTTATTTACTTAATTGCTAACGAAAAGCCGACGCAATTAGTGCCTTTGGACAACAAGGGGGCAGAGTATCGGTTGAATAAATGCGAAAATATAAACCGGTTTTGCCTAAATTACAAAGCAGACAAAGATGATTGGACACTTTGGGTTTATGAATCTAAAGTGCCACTTGATGACTGGCTGGGGAAAAATGTAAAGATTGAGGGGGAATTTGTAGAAATTACGGTTGAAGGGAAAAATGGCGGGAAAAGCAGCTGGATCGGACTAGACATTGATTCAATTAGGAGCGCTAACAATGAATAATGTGGAATTGGTAGAAAAGTTGATACAAAAGATTAAAGAGGTAGAGGAAAAGGTGACCAGGCGGAGATTGGACATGGCAGACCAGGACGGACCAAACGTCAGTCGCTACATTACGGCCACAAGGTGGGCGGTGGAACAGGAAATTGAGGCGCTGGACAACGAACTAGTTCGTCTTAAAAATGGATTAGTGGAAATTAAAAAACTAGGAGCTGACGTAAAGAGGTATTTTGAGGGGTGGTTTGTAACCGATGAGTTTGAGTGTTTGGAACTTAAGATAATTTCCAAAAACACCACTAAAGGTCAGGAGATATTAAAATTAGCCAATGTATAACCTAGATTTAGTAAAAAAGACTTTGGAAACTTCTGGGAAGTATTGGATAGCCTTCGTGGGAGATTCAATTACTAGCACTGAGTGGGTTCACCCTAACTGGCGGGAAATTGTGGAGTATGTGCTTAAAGAAGAGTTACAACCAAAGTTTGAAAGTTGGAAAACAGCCAGTTGGGGTATAAGAGGAATAAACCATGGATATGACGGCTCAACAACAAAAGATATTTGGGAAAAGATGGATACAATTCTGAACAGCCAGCCGGATTTGTTGATTGGACTAATGGGAGGAAACGACAGACTGTTTGGAATAAAGCCGGAAGAAACAAAAAAATATGTGGAGAATATTATTAGCAAAGCCAAAGAAACAGGAACTAGGGTGGCGTGGTGTAACTCGATTCCGGCCCATTACCAGGTAGACAAAAACCAGGAATATGAGTCGTACGCTAAAGCAACCATGGAAATTAAATCAACACCTGAAGTATTTTTGATTGATATGTTCAACAAATACCAACAGTTTGACCTGGATAGGTTTTTTACATTTAAGTCGGAAGCTAACCCCGAGGAAGGGATAAAAGAGGGAGAAAAAGATTATTGGCACCCAAACCAACTGGGAAACGCCTATATTGCCAAGATAATACTTGAAGAAGTGTTTGGAATAAGTTTTGACCCGGAGAAATATATTCAAAAGACTTTGGCTGGAGAAAAATATCCGAGTTATTAACTGTGTTTTTTACTGACTTTGTCGAAGGCGGAGCGGGCAAAATCACCATAGGAGTGGAAAATACGTTCAAAAAGATCGCTAAGTGAGCTGGTGGCAAAATCGGCCTTAGAAATGGCGGCAACATAGGTGTAGACATTACCTTCTAGTACCCTCTTGACGAGTTTTTTGTCGGTCATGCGTTTAAGGACGGTCATAATAGTAGTATAGGCGTAAGGTTCGGACATTTGAGCTTGAACAGCAGCGGGCTTAAGAGGGACTGAGGAGGCCCAAAGAACTTCCATGATTTTTTGCTCGAGGCCGCCTAAAAGCTGGCATTTTCCATTACAGTGACAATCACAGTTCATAATTACTACTATTGTAGCACCCGGGCGGTTAAATACCCAAAAAGAAAACCGCCGATATGAGCAAACCAGGCTACCCCACCCTGACCGGATTCAAGGGAAGATAATGAACCAGCTCCAGAAAACAATTGAAGTACAAACCAATAGCCTAAAAATATCCAGGAAGGCAGATTGGCTGTTTGATAAAAGAAACCCAGAGGAATTAAGGTTTTGACAGTATGATGGCGATAATAATCAAAGTAGGCACCCATGACTCCGGAAATAGCGCCTGATGCTCCAATTAAGGGAATAACAGAGTCAGGTTCAACAAAGTATTGGGCCAGAGAGGCGGCCAAGCCGCAAAGAAGGTAAAAAACCAAGAAGCGGAAGTGACCCAGATAATCTTCAACATTATCCCCAAAAACATGAAGGATCCAGAGATTGGAAATAATATGAAGAAACCCTCCATGCATAAAAATACCGGCAAAAAGGGGTAAGTATGCGACGGGGTTAAGCAAACTAAAGTTGGCAGGAATAAAAGCCCATTGGACAATAAAGGCTTCAAAATCGGGTGAGGTTAGTTGGAGATAAAAAACGTAAATATTGGCAAGTATAAGCAAGTAATTAATAAAGGGAAAACGAACGCGAGGGGCAGAATCGGATAGAGGTATCATGGTTGGAACAATTGTAAACCGGAAATGTTATATTACGATATGGGTGGGGAAGAAAATCTTAATGGTGTAGTGAAATTGCAGGAAGGTAGTAGGTCGGTACGACTTGAAAAGATAGGGGGAGGGATAAACTGGATGGGGTTTGAGGAGGGGGTTTTTAAAGAAGGTGGTAGAAAAACATGGGTTTTGGCTGAGTTTAGAGCGAGAAGAGCAGCTAACAGGTTTTTAAAAACAAGATTAAATAATGACGGATGAGGAGTTGGTAACCAGAATAACTAAAGGAGAGACGGAACTTTTTTCGGAAATAATTGAGAGGTATGGAGATAAACTTAGTAGATACGTACAAAGAATAATTAACCAGGAGAGAGAAGAAGTGGAAGATGTAGTAGAAGACACTTTGATTGCGGCATATAAGAACCTTAACTCCTACAAGAGTGGATACAAATTTAGCAGTTGGATTTACCGAATTGGCCACAACCGGGCAATTGACTGGATGAGAAAACAAAAGATTAAAACCGAAAATATTGAAGGGATGGAGGAAGTGATTGGCAACGGAGATGAGGAAATTGAGGACGGATTAATTAGAGCAGAAGACCAGGAAAAAGTTTGGAGAATGCTTGGGAAATTACCAGAGAGGGAGCGGGAAATATTGGAACTATATTACTTTGAAGACCAAAATTACGAGGATATTGCCGACATTTTAGAAATTTCGACGAATAATGTAGCTGTTAGGTTAAACCGGGCCAAAAAAAAGTTAAAATACATTTGGGAAAAATATGAAAAACCGGAAAAATAAAGTAATGGATGATATAAAAACTGGTCGGATTAAAATGACGCCAAGGTGGATGTTTTGGGCGTGGGAGGCGGGAGTTAAAAGCGTGTGGGCGGCACTGCTACTGATGGGAGCGGTGGGCGGATCGGCAATAATTTTATTTTGGGGAAGATATGAGCCTGTGAACACCATAAGAGAATACGGCGAGGTAGGAAGAGAGGTAATTGCCAGCGAATTCCCCTACTGGTGGTTGACCATGGGAATATTTTCACTATTGGCGGGGACGTTTACCTTGACTAAGATGGGAAGACTGTACCGGGAAACTCTAAACCGACTGATGGTGTGGATGGCGGGAGCCATTATTATTGCCAGTATTGTGTTTAGACTACTGAAGCTCTCGGCCTAGGGAGTCAAACTCTGAGTCGAAGTTTAAATCAGTCCCTAAATCAAACTCAAGCAATACGTCGTTATTATCCACCTGAGTGGGAGCTGGAGTTAAAATAGGCGAGACTGAAGTTGTGACCGCAGGTGAAGAGGTTGGGGCTGACAAATAATTTGTGTTGGGCTGAGTCGGAGTACAACCGGTGAGCATCAGAATTGGAAAAAGAAGCAGCAAGTAAACTTTCATTGATTACTTACTGGCTTTGATTAAAAGTCTTAAGGTGTCGGAAAGAATTTTTCGAAGGTCATTTAAATCCTTGGCGACTTTGGCGCCAGCCGAACGAAGACTTCCCAATTCAAGACCGGGATTGGTAGAAGCGGACAGCTTGGTAAACTCGGCTTTGAAAGTGGTTAAGTTAGTCATGTACTGAGTGGTGGAGAAAGTAGCCAGTTTGGCTTCGGCTTCAGCAGTATTAACACCCTTGGCTTTGGCCTCGGTAATACGGGTTTGAATTTTGGTTTTGGTGGCTAAAAGCTGGGCATAACGAGCCTCGGCTTGTTTAAGTAAGCGGTTATAAACATCGTTAAGCCTTTGGGTAAACTTAGCTTTTTTGGCCTCTGAAATGACGGTCGGGCGAGCAGTGGCACGAGCCTGACGTTCTTCTTTTTGAGTTTCACGGACTTCTTTTTGGGATTCCCGAACCTCTTCTCTTACTTTAGCAGCCGCTTCTTTTATATTTTCAAACATTTCCTTTCGGTCTTCCCGCAACTGGCGGCGCCAAGTAGAAGGAACCGGTGAGACGGAGGGGGTAACTGATTGGGCGAGAGACAAAGAAGGAGCGGATAGTGAGATAATCACTGAAGCTAATAAAAGTGTTTTGGAGATCATGGTTTTAAAATAATTTAATAACGGTCTATTTAATAATACGGGCAGAGGCGACCAAACATTACAACAAAGGTAAAGTATTGGGCGGTACCATAAAGGAATAGACTGGCGGGCGGGAAATTATTGTTTCTAAAAACCGACGAACATCGAGCTCGGTTATTTGACTACAGACGTGGTAATAATCTTCAAGCGAGGTAACACCACCTTCCCAAAACAGATCACCCACAAGTTTGTAGGCAATTCCGGTAACCGAAGAATAATCAAGCAGGGAGCCTAAGTGAAGGTTGGTTAAACCTAGATTATAAGCGCGAGAACTAATGGGGCGGGCGACAAAATCATTAAGAAGCCGAATAATTTCCGAATTGACCTTGGTAAAGCTAGAAGACTCAATATTGGTACCAATATCTAAAAAACAAGCTGTTGGAAAATAAGCCAGGTAGATATAGATGGAGTAAACAAGATTTAGACGGAAGCGCAAGTGACGATAAAAAATGGAGTTATCGGTGGCTGTAAACAAATATTTAACCAAAGATAAGATGACAAACTCCTTTAACTCAAAACTGTCGGCACCGGGCATTAGCCATATCATTTTAAGGTCGGTACTTTTGGCACTTGGAGAGGAAAAATAGTATGGACTGGTAACGGTGGTTATAGGTTTAATTGAAAGAGTGGAAGGAGTGCCCGGATAGCGGGAAAATATTTTGGTTAGTTTACTAAAAAGAGTTGAGTGGTCAAGTGGACCGGAGACGCCAACAGAGATGTTGGGGCTTACAAAATATCGTGAGTGTAGATTGATTAAATAAGACAGTGACAGGTTCTTAATGTAGTCAGTTTGACCCATACCATCACGGGAATATGGATGATTTAAGCCAAAGAGATGGTTGTGTAAAGATTGGGCATAGTTATAGGTAACGTTTGACCATTTTTGACTGTGCTCCCGGTCGATTATGAGTAATTCCCGATTAATATCGGGGGTAGAAAAAATGGGTTGAAAAATTATTTGCTCTAAAATTTCTAGGGCTGAATCGAGCGATTTTTCAGTAAATAATATGGAAAAATTAACAGACGAGCCACCAGTAGACATATCGTATTTGAGGCCGTTTTTTTCTAAAAACAACTCAAGTTGGCGATGAGTTTTAAAACGAGCAGTACTACTACCGGAGATTAAATGCTCAAGCAAATGGAAAGCGCCCCAACTAGTGTCCGGCTCATACCAAGAACCGGCTTTTATTTTTAACTGTAAACTACAGGCATGAACTCCCAGTATGGGGTAAAAGGCTACATTGGCTCCTTCACAATTTTGGTGGTAATACTTTATTTTGGTCATAGTGATTTTAGTTTTTGGCAGTTGGGGCAGTAAAAAGTACCACGACCGCCTAGTTTAAGCCTTTTTAGAGGGGTGGTACAGACTAAACAGGGCTCCCCCTCCCGCTGATAGACTCGAAAGGAAAACTGGTTTTGACCCTTAGTACCATCGGGGCGGAGATATTTGTTATCCCGGGCGGTGGAGCCACCTGAGAGTACTGACTGGCGCATGATTTCGAGCAGATGCTGGTGAATTAATCGGGATTGCGACCTGGCAACCTGGTTGGATTTGGTTTGAGGGTGAAGGCCAGATAAAAATAAAGCATCATTGGCGTAGATATTGCCAATACCGGCAAAGAAAGACTGGTCGAGTAACACCAACTTGACAGGGCGGGAGCTGCGTTGAAGCTGGGAATAAACATAGTTGGGGGTAAAACGGGGGTCAAAAATATCATGGCCCAAGTTTGATTGGGAGACTTTAATTTCGGGGAGAGTCATTAACTTAATCCAACCAAACTTGCGCTGATCATTGAAGTATAAAACAGCACCATTATTGAAAGAAAAAACCAGGCGGGTGGACTTGTTTGGCAAAACTTGGGTGTCCATATTTTTGGTGGGATGGCCCATTAAAAGACGCTCTTGCGCATTGGGAACAAGAATAAGCTGACCTGTCATTTTGAGGTGAACCAGGGCTATGTAGTCGTTTTGAAGATGAATTGAGAGCTGTTTGCCGACACGGGTTAAGCCTGTAATTTTTTGCCCGACGATCAAGCTCAGGTCACCAACAAAAGATTGGGGAGTAAGAATTTCAAGTTTAGTAACAGTGGACCCAACTAAATAAGGCTCAAGAAAAAGACGGACAACTTCAACTTCAGGAAGCTCGGGCATAGAGTATTTTAAACCAAAGTTAATTACTACCAGCCCAGAGAGGATTGTTTGGGATTACCCAAACTCCTCTCCGGACTGGCGCAGACCTCTTTACTCGCTGGTTACCAGCACTACTATGATGCGTGTGGGCGTCCTGGCTAAGGCAACGCCAGCTCGGTGCATGAGCGGGAACAACATGAGCTCGTTGTGAGCCGGGCTGCTTTTCCAGCCTTCTAACACGTTCCCGTCGACGTCGTCCATAAGCCTGACCGCCAGACCAGAAATCTGGTAAAGGTTTTCACCGATCGTCATTGGGTGGGGTAGCTCATTGAGCTTCACCTTCCCCGTTTGGGGATCGTAGTGACTGAAGTAGTCACGGTCAACCATGTCGGTAGCCCGGTACAGGGCGAAGGATTCGAGTTCGCTGTCCCACACAAACTCAGAAAGCCCGTTGGCCTTCCGGTAGTCATTGATGCCCACAAACACTTCCTGTGCTTCCATCTCTCCCCAATTTTCGGGGACAACGACCGAGAGGGGTTGCGAGATCGTGAAGATGCTGACTGGTACAAGGACTACGATGATGACACAAATTACTACTGCGAGTTTGAGTAAGTACGGGGTACGCTTCATGGCGCCCTCTTTTCTGCTCGGGGTATGGATTTTGCTTGTGGTGTTCCCCCTTAGCTTGCTAAAGACAAAAATTGTCTTCACTAAGCTAAGGAGGAATGGAGATTGTTCGAGGTCTGCTTGTTAAAGAACTTGCGAATGATAATTTTACGTTTGCTATAAACGTGATTATAATACGCACATTAAGTTCAAGTTATCCGAACTTAATGGCCTATATTATATTTCTTATGGGTATACTTTTCAAGTTACGAGCGAGGAAGCTTAAACTAAATCGTCGAGGTCTAAAACAGGAATGGTGTCGTTTTTGGCGAGATGCTCGAGGGCGACGGTGACATCGGTCATGCTATCTTTGATCTCAGAAACTGAATTTAAATACTGCTGGGTAGAAGTAATGTAACCCATGACCAAAACCAAATGGGAGAGGTCTTTGGCGCCTACTGAAACGGAAACAACGAGGTAAAAGAGAATAAAAGAATAGAAAATAACAGCCGAACCCTGGAGCATAAACCATTCTTTGAAACCCCAGCGGGAAAGACGGGCAAAATGGCGACTGTAGGTAGATTGCTCAAGGTCGACATCATGAGTGTCCTGAAGCTTGGCATAGTAAACTTCGGTTTTGGTGTTTTGAATATCTTTGAGGTGGGCGTAGCGCTCAGTAGTGTAAAAATCGATGAAAAAGTAAACAGCAATGTAGGCAATTTCCATAATAAACACCTGAAAGTCAGTAACAAAGAAAATTACCGGAATGGTTAAGAGCGAAACGAAGCTATCAATACCCGGTTGGCGAATTAGCTTAAGAGTTAAACAGGTGGCGTCGGAAAAATTACGAACAGCCTGAACAGATTCGTGACGCTGGTCGCGGGAACCAGCTCGAAGATCTTTTAAAAAATAATTGTGAATGGAAAAACCGATATTACTAATGGATTCTTCCAATTTATAAAGTGACTTAAGACGAAGATAATTGTCAAAAACTCGAATTGCAAGAATAACCAGTATTAAAGTTAAAATTTGTTGGTAACTAGCATCGGTTTCAATGAGGCGAATAGTTTGGGAAAAAAGGTAAACAGTGAATAGTGGCAAAAAGGCGGACAAGAGGCGGATGGTGAACCAAAAAAAGGTGTGAGGTTCTTGGCGGGCCAGCTCGAGGATGAAGAAAATTACTTTGCGGATGCGAGGAGACATGAATAAGAATTTAAGTTAATAATTCATTATGGAGAAGAAAGGAAAAATTAGCAATTTGGAGGGTTAATAAAAATATGGGGTGTGTTAATATTCTGGGGTGTGGGCTACTAAAACAGAAATTATAGGCGTGGGAAGAGATGGTTCTGTAAACTTGCCAATAAAATGTGTAAAAATTGTTCCGGGTATAAACATGATGGTGGCAACCGCCATGATGCCAAATTTGAGGGAAGCAGCAATTAGAAACGGAGAGGTAGAAGTAAGAATTAGATCGCTCAGCTTGGGATTTGATCCTGATCCAAAAGTGGATGAAGCAAGTTGTGTTGCTGACTCAAAACTTAAGTCAGGTCAACAATTGTTTGAAGTAAACTACTCACCTGTATTAAGAATGGATTTTGAGCCAGCAAGTAGTGAGGAAACTCCTCCACTTAGTCTAAACAGACAAATACGTGTCGGAGAAGGTCAAATGAGATTTACAACTATTGACGGGGATCAAATTAGAGTAACAGGCAGATGGGGACAGGTAGAGGTGCGGATGGGGCCGGAGTGGGTACTAGAAACAGCGAACAAATATGTTGAAATGAGAGCAACAATGGTTCAAAGAACAAACGGGGCTAGTCACGGGCAAGAGTAGAAATCATGGTGTCGCGGATGGTGTAACGAGAGATTTCTTTGGTGTTAGAGTTGTAATTCAATTCATGAAAGGTAACAAACTTGTCACCGACCACAACTACGGTAGCACCTCCCCCACCCTGGCACCAACCACCATCGTTGGCAATTTGGAGAGCGGGAACTGAGCCAAAAAGGGAATCTACAAAAAGAAGGTGGCATTCTTTAACCAAATAAGTATTTGTTCCTAAATATTGAGTCCGGCGGGAACCACCGTTATAAGGTTCGACAGTAATACGGCTCCCAATGCGCTGGCGGGGATCGGAAAGGAATGAACTACAAGTAAGGTCGCTGGGGTTACAGATAACTTCAGAGGGAACCATAAACTTAACACCATCAAGGTGAACCCAACGCCAGTTAGCGGTAGACAAAACGGGAACTTTGACTAATGGAGCCGCGGTGGGAGCGGGAGTTGGAGCTGAGGTGGGAGTTGACAGGACAACCGAAGGAGCCAAGGTTGGAGAAGGAGGAGATGGGGAAGTGGGAAAAATGGTAGGAGAGGAAGAAGCGGGGACGGGAGATTGAGAGCGAAGATAAATAAAGATGGCGGCATTTAGTAGAATGAGGCCGACCAGAATGGGAATTAAAACTATGGTCAAACGGGAGTAGAAATTGATTGGGGACAATTGTTGACGCATGGGTAATTAAGAATACAACAATAACTGTCAGGAGAATATTATAAAAACTTCGTCATTAATATATACTACGTACACTTAAAAATTAATCTAATCATGGCCTCATGGATATCTGAAGTTAATGGAACGAAAGCGGAAATTACCAGACTCCCAGGATTCATAATAATTGGTAAAGCGTCAGTTAGAGTGGAACCAACACCAGAAAACGGCTTAGTATTAACTTGGCAAACATCAGCCCGCGCTACTGCTGTTGACAGAGTTGGGCCTACTGACCAAGTTTTTGATGAGCCAGAGCTGGGACTTAGAATTATCAAACAATAAGAAACGAGGCAAAAATTGACTAAGGAGGGTAAAATAGACGCATGGAAAAAGAAATATATGACACAGTAATTGTGGGCTCCGGCCCAGCCGGTCTGACCGCGGCCATTTATAACGTGCGGGCGGCACTAAAAACCATAGTGATTGGGGGCGACCAGCCGGGAGGACAACTGACACTAACTACTGCGGTTGATAATTTTCCGGGATTCCCCACGGGAATTGGGGGTATAAAACTGATGATGGACATGATGGCTCAAGTAAAAAATCTTGGAGTTGAGATTAAAGGAGGGTTGGTTCAAAAGATTCTTCGCTCCGCTCAGAATGACAGTTGGGTGGTGGCACTGGTGGGAGGAGAGATAATTAGCACTAAAACGGTAATTGTGGCCACCGGGGCCAAAGCCAAATGGCTAGGGATTCCTAAAGAAAAAGAGTTGATTGGCAAAGGAGTATCGGGGTGCGCGACGTGTGACGGGATGTTTTTTAGGGATAAAGTGGTGGCAGTAGTCGGAGGAGGAGACACAGCCTGCGAGGACGCTGAGTTTTTGGCCAGAATGGCCTCACGGGTGTACTTAATTCACCGGAGGGACCAGTTGAGAGCTAGTGTAGCCGAGCAAAAAAAGGTGCTCAATAACCCCAAAATAGAGATGATTTGGAACAGTGAGGTTAAAGAAATTAACCATAATTTGATGGATAAACCGACAATTCCCCTTAATGGAGACCAAGAAAAGTTAACTAACATTGTAGTGCTTAACAATAAAACAGGAGAGGAAAAAATAATGCCGCTGGACGGGTTATTTGTGGCCATAGGCCACATACCGGCGACGAGTTTTGTGGAGGGAGTAGTGGAGCTTAAAGAAGAGGGTCAAATAATAAACGGAAAAAATAGCCAATATCCAACCATGACGAGTATGGAAGGAATATTTGCCGCCGGAGACTGCGTGGACGATGTGTACCGGCAGGCGATTGTGGCGGCCGGAGACGGGTGTCGGGCCGCCCTTGACGCCGAGCGATGGCTGAATAATCACAAATGATATAATTTGATATATGGCTCCTACGGCAGAAGAAGTTGAAAGTTTATTCTCACCTCTAGGCTATGAGGGAATAGTGTCTCCGAGAGCCGTAACTAGAATGATAGAAGAAGAAAAACGAGTCGAACGGGTAAGGAAATATAGAATATATTTTGACGATTTAGGTAGAGAATTTATGAGGTCAATACATGTTGTGACCAGCAACCCTAAATTAGGGAGGTTGTTCGATTACCGGCTGGCGGGGTTTAGTACTGATTGCAACAACCAAGGATTGGTTTCACTTAACCCGGTATTAGCAAGACAAGAAAAAGCCGGAGTGGTTCGCGGAATATTAGGGGGTAATAAATGGCGATTTTTAAGCACAACAGGTACAGGCGACAATGAGGGAGAAGTTGAAGTGTTTCAGGAATTAGGACTTCGGGTAAAAACAGAAGAACATTTAATTCGATTTTTTGAGAATGCGACCCCAAAAGAATTGCTTGAAAGAGGGGTTGTTTATTTGGCGACAATAAATCCCTTTAGTCAAAAATATGAACCATCACCAGACGAGACGCTATACAATATGGTCCTGGGTGACTTTGACCAACTAGATGACGATGAAATAAAAAGACGAACCTTAAGTGCAAAAGAGGCGTTGGTAAGAGGAGGGATGGAAGGGATATTAGAATCAAAGATTGGATTTTTTTGATAAAAATGGGGGTAATAAACTATCAGGTAAGCAAAAAGTCTAATGTATTACATACAATTCCAACGAACAAAAACTTTTGCTAAAGCAATTTTTTCTTCTTCAGTAGCGTCCGTCCAAGTTCCTTGTGATTGAATAGAGTTGGGACAAAATATTACATGGAGAGGACTGTAAATTGGATATCGAGAATCTATGAGTGGAGTAAAAAACGGAGTCCAACCAGCACTGGTTACATCAGCAACCTGAGCTACGTATAGTCTGTTTTTCGGAGTTGGTTCTCTGCCAACATGACTTTTCACTAATACATCTAAACTTTCTTGGCGTGCAGAACAGTCACCAAAAAATAAAAAACCAGAAATTCCTGGATTAACACATCCAACGGTCTGACCTGTACGAGTAGACACTTCAGTTAAAGTTAAATCTCTAGGCTTTAATGTTAAGTGGCCAGGAAGCAAGTTTTGTTGGCCTACCTTTCCCACAAAAAGCTCTGGATCTTCAATTGGTGTAGCCGGAAAAATAAGACGGTATCCTTTGTTCCAGTAACACAAGACACCTAAATTATCATGATCATAAGCCGAATCATTCGTAAGTGGACGAATCTTCTCTTTAAACATTTGGCCTATATTATAACATTTCTATCCTATAATGCTAGATCTGATCAGTTTTTGGATTTTATTGATAAAAATGGGGGTGGAAAATTCAGAGGCACGGGAGACACAGTCTTTGTGACTGATTTTCAACTTTTGAAGTTTTTTTAGGGCTTGGACACAGGAAGCGACAGTTAATTCTTTAAATAAAACGCCGGTTTTACCGTCCACCACCGTTTCAGTGGCACCCCCAACGCCGTAAGCGACAACCGGGCAACCCTGAGACATGGCTTCAACGGGCATGATGCCAAAATCCTCATTGTCTGAGCAGAAAAGGTAGGCTTTTGCCCCACGGTATAGCTCAAACTTTTGCTCCTGGGTAACTTCGCCAACAAACTCAATGGTGGGACCGGCAAGAGCACGTAATTCGGCACCAATATTAGCAAAATCACGACCAAAAACCTTGAGAGGTAATTTAAGTTGGTTACAAGCTTCAATGGCCACATCGAAACGTTTGGCCCGGGCAAAGCGGCCACCAGTTAAATAGTATTGGGGTGGGGTGGTACTGGGCTTGGCTGGTGCTTTGGTGGGAGCAATATCAACGGGAGGGTTAATGACCACAGAATCGCGGCGGTAATACTTTTTTATGCGGCCGGCAATGGTGCGGGAGTTGGCAATATACTCATCCACGTTTTGGGAATATTTATAATCGAGCAGGCGGAGGAAATGGTTAACAAATAAAACTAACGTTCTAACAATGGGATTCTTGGTCCATACCCGGGCGGTGGGAAGACCATAAAGATATCGGGGAGGAGTGTGACAGTAACAAACCAACCTGGCTCCCCTTTTATTTAATGAATTGGGGAAATAAGCACCGGTGGCGGAAGTAATAATCAGATCAAAGCCGGAAAAATCAAAAGTTTTAAAGGCCAGAGGAGAAATGACCCGAAGGGGAGAAATTAATTTAGAGGCAAAAGGGACAAACCTAAACAGAGACTTATGGATTCGGTGGGACCATTTTTTTTCAAGACGCTCCCGGTGGGGCCCAAAAAAAGAGGGGTAATAAAGAGAAGTGTAAATTGGGGCATCGGGAAACAAGTCAGAGAGAGTTTCCAGAACCGACTCGGCCCCGCCGAATTCTTTGAGGTAATCGTGAACGAGAGCTATACGCATGGTTTAGTTTACCGGAAAAGATGAAGGTGTGACTGGTAAAAAAATTAAAACAAGGAAGGCTGGAGGGAAATGGATGGAAAAAAATAGTAATATGGGTCACAAACTAGTGATACAATCTGATATGACACTAAAAGAGGGATGTTTGCCAACAAAAGCAGAATTAACGAATATTTTTGACTTTGAACCCCAATGTAAGGGATTGGTGGAGAGCAGGTTGGAAGCGGTAACCGGAGTGGTAAATATGATGGACAGACTGGGCACACTAACAGGAGTTTTGGGGGAAAAATTCTCATTCAGATACACACCGGAACCGGGGAAGGAATGGGTATTGAGGAAAATAAATGGAGGGGGAGTTGCCATTCGGGGCTATTCAACTACCGAGGAATCGGGGCGAAAGAAAGATTTTACGGTAGCCGTATTAGGAAAAATAAACACATGTGACCAGACGTTTTCACCAGAACTTATAAGCTTTAAAAATGGGGACGAAATAAACTGTCATATTGATGAATTAAACAAACGAGAAACTTATTTCGGGGGGATGCCAACAGAGGCAATGGCCAACTGGACCACAATGATGGAACGAGTGATCCACAAGGATGCGGGGAGTGAAGATTCATTACCCGGAAGTATAATAATCGCAATGGGAGAACGAGGAGTGACGTTGTCGGAAAAAACCCTAAAAGAAGCTGAGACAAGACTGAGAGCAATAAAAGAATTAACAGAAGTGAGTGGACAACTGATAACACAAGAGGGGTGGGGTAAAACTAACGACAGCAGGAGAGATTGGGGGCACTTGGGAGACTATTTTGTGGGTAATAAAGTTTGGGAGATGGATGAAGGTGTGGGCATTAGGACAATAGCCGAAGACGGTAAAGTAATAGAAACCCATGTAGCTGGCCAAATAAAAAATGGAGAATTTGTAGCGAGGGTGATATATGGATTTGTAGACTACAAAAGGGTTGTAGTGATAAAAGATTTACCTAACCCATGGGTCTACCTTAAGCCCGTGGAACACGAGGAGTGCTTGGTTTGCGCTACAGAGGTAATGCGAGAATTTGTAAAACAAAAAGAGGGACAGGAGGAAAAAACAACCAACTAAAAAAGTGAGGTTTGATTGGAGTCGGGGGGAGATTTTTTGGGAACTAACTTAAAGGCGTAGGTTTTAGAAAGTCGGGAGGAGAGGGAACGGAAATTAAACGATTCAAAAAGAGACTGAAGAGCAGGAATTCGGGAACGGTTCCAACGCAGTGACGAAAGGCGGTATTCCAGAGGTATATTGTCAATTAAAGTAGCCAATTTTTGGGACAAATAAGCATCCTCGCGACAAGGCTCGAGGCGGGTACGGACTGAGGGACCAATTTCATCAAGGTGAGAGTAAACACCATCGAGTGTCTGATACTTGGCTAACAAATCAGTAGCCGTTTTAGGCCCGATACCGGCAACCCCGGGATAATTGTCGGAGGCATCCCCCATTAGAGCTTTAAGATCAACCACCTGAGTTGGCAGAACACCCAACTTTTCCTTAACTTCATCAACTCCATAAACCTTGGTTTCAGCCAGACCCCGAACCGGAACATAGAGCTCGATGCGGGGTTCGACTAGCTGCATGATGTCCTTGTCTCCAGTAATTATGGTGACTTTATCAATTACCGGTTTACCTGATTTTAACCATTTGCGACGCAGGCTTCGGCGGGCAATGGTAGCCAACAAATCATCGGCCTCAAAGCCGCCCATGGCAAAATGGGGAATATTGGCGGTAACCAGGGTTTCAGGCAGCAGGGGTAACTGACGGATTAGATCTTGATCGGGAACCTTGCGCTTGGCCCGGTAACCTAAAAATTCAGTAGAGCGGAACGTGGGCCCGGGAGAATCGAGACAAACGGCCAAGTAGGTTGGCTTGAGATCGGCAATGGCGGTTAATAACATGGAGTAAAAGCCATAGATGGCATTGACGGGAGTGCCGGAGTGACTTAGGGGCGGAATGGAATGGTAAGCCCGATGTAAAATGGCATGGGCATCAATTAAAAGTAAACGGCGCATGGTTATATTTTAATTCATTTACTAGGAAAGGACTGGTAGAATAATTTATGGAGCAACATCCGATACCCCAGCAAATTAGCAGCTACGAATTTAAGCTGGTTGGGGAGATGACCTTAAAACAATTTTTGAAAGCGGCGGCGGGAGTGGTGTTGGCGGTGATTGTTAACGCCAGCGGGCTAGTATTTTTTGTAAAGTACCCACTAATGTTTGCCTTTGGAGCCGGTGGATTGGCGCTGGCTTTTGTGCCCTTTGAAGACAGACCACTGGAGACCTGGTTAATGGCGTTTTTAAAATGTATTTATAACCCAACCATTTTTGTTTACAAAAAAGAACCGAAAACCAATTGGCTTAATATTGATTACCAAAAAGTAAAAGAGCTGGAAGAAGAAGAGGCCGAAGAATTAAAGATAGTTCCCACCAAAGACAAATCAAAAATTGATGAGTTCTTGGCTTCGCTTAGCAACAAAACCTTAACCCCACCAACTGAAGAGGAGGAAAATGTAGAACTGGAGTTGGAAAAAATAGCCAAAAACCTGGAACAACCAAAAGAAGAAAAACTAATGGAGGTTAAGGCGGCGGAGGAACCTAAAAATGAGACCGTGGAAACCAAAGACTGGCAAGAAATTAAAAATAACCTAGGGCTTAAAAACGAGGCAGCGCAACCGACAGTTAAGGCAAATTTTGGAAGTATTCCCATGCCTGACATTCCGGAAGTTCCCAACCTGCTTGTAGGAATGGTAACTGACAGTTTTGGCAAAATTGTGGAGGGGGCAATTGTGGAAGTTCAAGACAGCACGGGAACTCCGGTAAGAGTACTTAAAACCAATCCGTTGGGCCAATTTAGAACATCTACCCAACTGAGTAACGGGAAATATGTGATATTAACTGAGAAGGAAGGATATAAATTTGATAAGATCGGATTTGACTTGGGGGGCAAAATTGTTGAGCCCGTACGAATCCAGGCGTTGGCTTAAGGACAAATATTGGCTATGATAATAGTATGGCTGCCGATCCACTTAAAATTGCTATTAGGGGAAGTACTCAGGACCACCTGCTTATTGAGGACGTGGTGGAAGATGTGGTGCTTTTAAAAGACGGGTCGTGTGCGACCGTAATGCAGGTGTCGAGCGTGAACTTTGATTTGCTTTCAGAGAGAGAGCAACAGGCACTGGTGTTTGCTTACGGGGGAATATTAAACTCGCTTAACTTTCCCATTGAAATAGTGATTTACAGCAACACTAAAGACGTTAGTACTTACCTATCAAACTTAAAAGTGGCCGAGGAGAAACAAACCAACCGGTTGCTTAAAGACAGAATTGGATCGTACCGGAAATTTATTGAGGAGACGGTGAAAAAGAACGATGTGTTATCTAAATCGTTTTATGTAATTGTGCCGTTTTCGATATTGGAGTTAGGGCTTAAGGGCGCACCAAGCTCGATTGCTGGCGGATTTCAGCTACCGTTTGGTCCAAAAAAGAAAGCCGGATTACCGTTTGATAAAAACTATATTATTGAGAAAGCCGGGGCAAACCTGAAGCCAAAAAAAGACCACATAATGCGCTTGTTTGCCCGTTTAGGACTGGAAATTAAATCGCTTAACACCAAAGAACTTATTGAGCTGTTTTACAAAATTTACAACGAAGAAACAGCCGGAAACCAGAAAATCCAAACTATTAATTATGAAGCTCCGGTGGTGACGGGGAAAATCTAAATATGTTTAATTTATTTAAGAAAAAAACACCACCTGAGGAAGTGAAACCGGTAGAGACAACTACTAACTCCCGACCGGAGACAGTAGGAGAAAAGCCGTTTACGGAAGGACTAGTGTCAACTAAAGACATAATTGCTCCAAGTGCCGTTGAGGTGGACTTTAATGAAATTCGGATTAACAACAAGTATTACCGGACTATGTTTGTGGCCAAATATCCAAGATTTGTGGGGATGAACTGGCTCTCGTCCTTGATTAATTTTGACGCATCGCTAACCATTGCCATGTACGTTTACCCCACTGACGGGAAGCAAATTTTAGACGATTTAAGACGAAAAATTGCCGAAATGGAGGCAGAAATAAGCACCGATATTCAGCGAGGCAGAGTAGTAAACCCAACAACACAGGCAAAACTTGAGGACGCCTTAACACTTCAGGCCGACTTGGCTAAGGGTGAGGAGAGATTTTATCAATTTGGACTTTACATTACCGTTTCGGCGGAGACTAAAGAAGAGCTTAACCGAATATCCAAGAACCTGGAAGCGGCACTGGGAGCTTTGATGATTAACAGCAAAAAGGCAACGCTCCAAATGGAGGAGGGGTTTTTGACCACCCTACCAATGGCTACAGACAAGCTAAATATTACACGGAACATGGACACGACTTCACTGGCAACGACTTTTCCATTTGTGTCATCGGATTTGTCGGACGACCGGGGAATAATGTATGGAATTAACGAACACAACGGATCGTTGGTTATTTTTGACCGGTTTTCGATGCCTAACTACAACTCGGTGGTGTTTGCCACGGCCGGTGCCGGAAAATCTTACCTAATAAAACTAGAAGCAATGCGGTCGCTGATGATGGGAACGGAAATAATGGTAATTGACCCAGAAAATGAATATAAGGATTTGGCGGAAGCGGTGGGCGGGCAATATATAGCCTTCGGATACGGCGAGCCGTCAAAAATTAATCCGTTTGATTTGTCGCTGATTAACGAAGAGGGAGAAAATGCTTTGAATGTAAAAATTTTAAACCTACACAAACTGTTTAAGATAATGATTGGCCAAATGGACCCGATTGAAGAGTCAATTTTGGACAGGGCGGTAATGGACGCTTACAAACAAAAAGGAATTACTCCCGACCCGGAAACACAAAAAAAGGAAGCGCCGCTGATTGAAGATTTGTATAAATCACTAATTGGGATGGAGGAAGAGAAAGCCAAAAGCCTGGCGGCAAGAATTGAGAAATATATTAAGGGCTCGTTTGCCGGAATATTCAATCAAAAGACTACGGTTAATCTGACTAATCAGTTTGTGGTGTTTGGAATTAGGAACCTGGAGGAAGCACTGCGGCCAGTAGCTATGCAGATTATTCTTGATTACATTTGGACGGTGGTAAAAAAGTCGTTGAGAAAGAGGATTTTGATTGTGGACGAGGCGTGGTATTTGATGCAATTTGAGGATTCGGCGTCATTTTTGAGGGGAATTGTGAAGCGGGGGCGGAAATATTATTTGGGAGTGACTACCATTACCCAGGACGTGGACGACTTTGTTCAGACCCCCTACGGTAAAGAAATTATTAATAACAGTTCAATTCAAATTCTTTTAAAACAACACAGCGCGGCTATTGACAGCCTGGGAGAGATTTTTTACCTATCTGAAGGAGAAAAACAACTACTGCTGGCGGCTTCTAAGGGCGAGGGGATATTTTTTGCCGGACAAAACCATGTGGCGATTCGAGTAATAGCATCTGAAGATGAACACCGATTAATTACATCTAACCCGGAAGAAATTATGAAAATGAAGGCAGCTAAGGCAAGTTTAGGTTACGGAAGTAATGAACCGCCGGTGCCAGCGGTTAATGTTGGTCCAACTCCACCTCAACCCACAAACTCACCAAAGCCACAAACTCCCCCACCAGCAACTATGGCTACTCCAAATATTGCCGCACCGGTATCACCGACGACCGGGGCAACACCAAGTCAGCCAGTTGTGACAGCACCTTTTGTAACGTCGGTGTCTACACCAGTACCGACAGAAGTATCAAAACCGGTACCTACCACCCCAACCTTTAAAGTGGAGCCGGTGGAAACAAGTGAAGATAAAGAAAAAATGGCATTAACCGAACCAGAACAAGTGGCAAAAGAGACTCCGATGGTGAACCCTGTGCCACCAATTCAAACAAAAGTTGAGGCTCAACCAAACCCGAGTGACAGTAAAATTATTTCTGGGTGGAAAGTGGAAACAGTACCCAAGGAAGGTGAGGAGGCACCGGAAACGAGTTTAGAGTCTAAAATTAGGATTCTTGAAGAGGAGGAAAAAGTTAAGTTGGATGAGTTTGAGAAAAACAAGGTCGAGGAAGAAAAATTAAAAGCTCAAGAGGAAGCCAAAACTAAACAAAGTATGGGTGGATTTGGAGGAAACGGACCAATCCCCCACTATGCTGATTTGTTTAAGAGTGCCGGTAAATTACCCCCACTTCCTCCATTGCCTCCGTTACCGAAATATCAACCACCTGCGGCTAACCCAGCCCTAAACAGTCCCCCACCGGCAAACGCGGTTAATAAAACTGCGGATAGTAAGGTAATAGAGAATAAGCCAAAGCCAATATTTGTAAACACGACCGAGCAAAGCGTGCCCCAACCACTACAGCTACAAAAAAAGCCCCAACCGGTGTTTGAAAAACCGGTAACGGAGACAAAGCCTCCAGAACCGCCAAAAGAAGAAAAACCAGCAGCAATTGAGGTTAAAGTTGAAGAAAAACCAGTAGTTAACCAGGAGAAGAAACCAGAGGAAGCGGGCAAGAAGAATTATGATGATCTTTTTGGCAACGGAATAGTTTAGTAGGATTGGTATAATTTGGCGTGGCCAGTAATCGAAAAAATTATAATCAGGTTGAAGTAGCGACCGAAATTGAAATTGGTAGCCCGGTAACCATAGGAGACGCAATTGCCATAATTAAGGGATCTAAAGAAGGAACATTTAACCGATGGTTCACGGTAGAAGAAGCACAAAAACTTACAAACAACTTATATTTGGCCCTGTTTGATGGGAAAAAGCACCCAGACTTTGAGAACTGGGACAAAATTGTTGCTGAGATTGAGGACGAACTTGAAACAAGACAAGACAAGGGTGAAAATTGGTCACAAAAAACTTTAGTTGAGCTTGAGGGAGAAGTAGCAAGGGCCTGGGAAGAGGCAGACGGAAGAACAGGCGAGGAAGCCCGACGGGAGGGGAAAGCACTAAACGCTAAACAATTGGAAGGACTACTGCGGGACCTAGATGACCACCTAGTGGAACAAGGCCAACAAGATCAAGCGGTAGAAAAACTATTAACTAAATATCAAATTAAAGACGATGTTGCTAAAAAGTTAGTAAGAGAAGCAATTGGGCGAAAAATTGAAATTCAGAGGCAACTGGAGAGTGAGCTTGTTAAAAAAGGTGTAAACGAAATTGAAGCCAAAAGAATTGCTGACGCAGGAAGCGACGCAGCGGCACTGGCTCGGAAAAGACTAAGTAATGAAATAAGCAATGAGGCGAAGCTGAACATTTTGGAAGAAGCGGTGGCCCGGAGCATGGTGGAGACCGAAGTGTCGCGAGACACCCTGGTTAGCAGAACAAATGGAGAAGTAAAAAGAATAATTGGGGACCAGGCCAAAGATATTGAGGGACAAATAAATACGGCAGTTGAGGACGCAGTAGCCGAAGTAACAATTAAAACCCAACTGGGGGATAAACCCAAGGTGGCGGCGGTAGCTCTGGAAAATGAAAAGATACTAAGGCCAATACTGGGAGAGGCGGCGGCAGAAGTGACGATCGCAGCTTTAGCTGGAAACAATTGGAAAGATGAAGTAGACAGAATTGTACCCGACCCGGCAAAACGGACAAAAATTGAAAGAGAACTGAGCTACAGCAAGGCGGTGGTGGAAATGATTGACGCTAGTCAACAGAGAGCTCAGTCAGTAGCCAACCAAATGGCTGAGATTCTGGAAATAGAAGATTCGCAAAAAATTAAAGACCTAACTGAATATTGGGAACAAAAAATAGAACAAAAATTTGAAGGTAAAAGTGTATTAGTAGAACCAGTAATAATAAAAACAGAAGCTGAAGGGTCTAAGACAATAAGCGGACAGGCGTGGACAGAGGCAGTAGAAGATATTACTGGGACAACCGTCACCCCGACTCAGAAGGGCAAGATGGTGCAAGTACTTGTAAAGCGAGATTTGGAAATAAACAATTTTCTTTCGGACTACCCAAAAGATTTAGCGGCTTGGAAAAACTTTGAAGCTAAAAGCGAGGCAGTGCAAAGTCTGGCGATAGCCAACCCGGGAGCAAGTGAGGAACAAATAACCAACGGGGCGGAAGTAATTGCCAACATAAACCACCCAAAAACAGACTTAAGAGCAGGGGGAGACACTCATTTTTGGACCCAGCTGAATCAGGTAAACGAAACGGGAGGGATTACTCCCCAAAGAGCGGCGGAAATTGGGGTAATTAGAAATATTTTAGTATCGAGTCAACCAGTTGACCAATGGTTGACTGAATTCAACCAAAAAACCGGAGGTCTGAATTTGGATCAGGTAGAGGACGTGCATGCGGCGGCGGCTAATAACGTACGAAACATTCTGGGCCAGAACCCAGAAATGGTGAAGTTTATGGAGAGTGCTCGGTTAAGAGCTTCGATGGCACAGGGGGTACAAAATTGGCTTGGACAAAGGATTGCCAAAATACCTGGTCTACAGAATTTTGGATTAAAACTATCAAACTCAACCGGTTTTTCTCTGAATTTTGCCAAAGACGCAGCTGGGGTTTTGTCAAAAACCGGCTTTGGAGCAGAAGGAATTAAGGGGGTGCTAGGGCTGGTGGGGGGCAAGGGAGCTGGGGGGCTAATAACCGGAATTGCTACCAAGCTCGGACTAAGCGCCACTGGGGTGGGACTTTTAGTAGTTGGCGTCCAAATTGGGGGAGCAATTATTGGAAAACTGTTTAACCGGGTAACTGATTTTATACACGATAAAGTAGGAATTGATTTGAAGGGACTAACTAACATTGGTGGAAGCATTGCCAGCGGATTGGGACTTAAGGCGGCACTTCCAGGGTTAGTAGCAAAGCTGGGGATGGCACTACCGGGTGTAGGAGCGGCAGTGGTTAGTTTAGGAGGGGCGATTGTGGGAGGAGTAACAACAGTGATTGGAGGTTTAGCTATTGGTCCAATTCTAATTGTGGTGGTGGTTGGGTTAATTCTGGGATTATTGTTGGTGCCACTGTTGTCGACAACGTCATTTGCCGGTACGGCAGTACCCCCAGGGCGCGGCGTGGGCGGGCCAGTGTTTGATACCGCCACCCTACCGGGAGGCTGGCTGGCTCCACCGCCAATTAGTGTTGACCCTACTCTATTAACCGAGTCTTGTCCTCAGGGGTTTCCGATGGGCGGGACAATAACTCAAGGTCCAAACGCTCCAAACTGTTCACACGCCGGATACCAAAATACAATTGATATTGCGGGAAATTTACAAGCGGTAACTGCCACCCACCAAGGAATAGTGACTACGGCTGGATGGACCGACTCCGGTTATGGAAATTACGTAGACATTGCGGGAAAATGTAACGGTACAACCTACATTACCCGATATGCTCATTTGGAAAGCATTGCGGTAAAACAAAATGACCCAATTACTAGTGGCCAAACCATAGGAATAAGCGACAATACAGGAAATTCAACAGGACCACATATACATTATGAGGTTCGGGGAATAACCTGGAACCTGGATGAGTTTAATAAGTACGACCGATGCTGTATAGGAACGGCAATCGTCTGCCCAAACTAATATGAAACCAAAAAGCTGGATGATAACAGTTGTGGCTATAATAATCATTTTTATGATGGTGTGGCCAAAAGTGGCACCAATTAATAAAACCAGCCCAATTTCAACGATTTCCAACATAAAACAGGAAGATAAGCCAAGATATTATTCCGAGATTTATAACCGACTGGCAACAGTAGAAAATATTTGGTGGGAACTAGAAGAAGAAACGGAACCGGAGACTACTGGAAAAGTGGTAGGGTTTGTTTGGGACTATGTTAACTTAGAGCCACTAAGAGAACTAGTTAAAAGTGAGGGGTTGGTTTACAACCAAGAAAAAAGCCAGGAGTTAAAAAGAGAGGTGTGGGAAAACGGGGACGGAAAAACGACAATAATTTACAGCCCTCAAACTAGGAAACTGGAATGGGGGGTAAACATAGAAAAAATTGAAGATTTGGGAACCGGAAAATTACCAACTCGGGAAGTGGCGGAAGAAAAAATCAGAAGTATTGTTAGAAACCTGTCGAGTACTAAAACAGTAAACGAACTGGAAACAAAAGAGATAACACCAAAAAGGTTGGTGTATCCCCGGTGGGTAACGACTGAGACGGAAAATGCCCAAGTGTGGCAGATAGCCATGAATTACTCAGTGCTGAATAAAAATATCATTAGAGGAGAGGGATCGACAATTGAAGCGGTGGTGGGCCGGGGCGGCAAAATAATTAGTTTAAAAATGATTTGGCCGATGAGTGTGGATACAAATAAAACAGTCCAGATTAACTTAAAAACGATTGAGGAAATTAAGGGTGAGACCAGATTGATTAAAGTTTGGTCGATTAAAGGCGGAGAAAAAACTGATTTAAGTTATGAGACAGATTTGGGTAAGGTGGGAGTAAACGGAGTAAGCTTAGTTTACTGGTGGGAGCCGGGAGAGAAATGGTTGATGCCATATTATTTGTTAACCGGTAACGGAATAGCCGGAGGCGAACCGGTTGGGGTAGAAATGGTGATACCGGCGGCTAAACTCTAAACATGAAAGAATATTTAAGAAAAAATCAAATAGTGCTAGCCTTGGCAGTGATGGTGGTGATTATGAGCGTGATTAAATTCAGCTATAAATATGACCCCGCCAAAGATAAAAATATAACCCAAGCTCCCCTACTAAGCCCGTCCCCATTACCAACAAGTGTGGAGGCGGTAGTAGACCCAAGAGAGGCAACGGAGGGCGGAAAGAGAACATATGAATCGGATTATCCACTGTGGTCACTACTCCCCTTCTCTGGTAAAGGATTTGTGGTGGACCGATATTTGGAACCAAGAAAGTTGGCGGTGAAAGCTGTGGGGTTGGATAGAAAAATTGCGACGGAAGAGATTGAGAAGTGGCTTGAAGCCAACGATATTGATCCAAACTCACATGAGATTGAATTTATTAATTAGAAAAAACATGAATAAAATCTTAGTTTTAGGATTGGTGGGGTTAATTTTGGGAGGATGTGGAGGGACAACGGTTAATAGTGGGCAAGTAATAAAGGACGGGACAATTAAGGCCAAAATTGGAAATGAATACGTGATGATGGTGGGCGAGGAAACAATTAATGTAACCAGTGAGAAAGTAAATTTGGATCAGTACTTAAAAAAACCAATTGAAGTTAAGGGAATGTATTCTGGATCAACGTTATATGTGGATGAGGTTAAGGAGATTGGGCAGTAAAACCGAGACTTGAGGACATGCGAGTAACCAAGTCAGTAAGACTTAGATTTTTTTTACTGGCGTAGTCAGTTGCTTCTTGAACATCATTAACAGCCACCAAACGAGACCTAATTGAAGCCATACCGATATCACCAACAACAGTTTGCGAATTCAGATGATAGGCAATTGATTGAATAGTTAGAGGTGTGCCTGTTAAAAGGTTTTCAACAGTTGGAGAAAGGCCCCGACGAATTATTGAACTTATGTTAGTAATGGGTATGTAATCGATTTTGATTTGAGATGCACCATCGATACTTGGACCAATCAGTTTAGTATTACCATAGTGGTTAAGTTCAGTCTTCCATTCGGAAGGGAGTTGGGGGGTTATTGGGTTTTCAACAATAAAATCATAATCGGTACCAATAGCCATGGGGGTACCGTACAAAGCAGATACAATTCTTCGAAAAACTGACCCACCGATTAACCAAACATTACCACTTTGATTTCGGGTAACAATTTCGGAAGCTAACTGGAGAGTATGGTCATGGTATGCAGCTTCAATGTAAACCTGACTTAAGTCAACTTCTTTGACCATTTAGTCCTGGATGCGGACAGGCATGATGATGTGAGTGAAATGGGGTACGGATTGATCGGAGAACAGGGCGGGAGTAAGGGGTTCGTTTAAACTAATACTTAGTTCCTGGCCTTTACAAACTGAGAGAAAATCGTTGACGAACTTATAGTTAAAAGCAATTTCAAGAGGCTCACCTTCGACTCTAGCGTCAACTGAGACTTTGTTTTGACCAACTTGGGGAGCATTGGCGGTTATTTCCACGTGATCGGACTTAAGAATGAGCCGAATAACATTGGCTGACTGACTAGCGAATACTGAGGCAATTTTGACTGACTGGACTAAATCGTCACGGTTTAAAAAGACCCGGGTGGCAAAAGATTCGGGCATGATGCGCTGATAATCGGGATAATCTCCCTGAATTAGGCGGGAAACAAGCTGGATATCGTCTAAAATGAAGACCATTTGATGACGATCGGGAGTAAGGCCCAACTGAATGCTTTGGGCGGCTTTACTAAGTTTAACGACTTCAGTTAAAGTTTTGGCTGGAATCAGAAAAGTAGTTTCAGTATTGGCCGGAAGAGTCAGGGGGTTGACTAACTTATGGTCGCTTAAAGACAAACGAAAGCCATCGGTGGCGGCAAAAAGAAGATGATCGGGCTGGAACTGACACAAAAGGGAGGTGAGAACCGGGCGGGAATCATCGGAGGCAGCAGCGAATGATACTTGGGAAACAGCTTGGGACAAAAGAGCATAGTCAAGACTAAAAAGACTGGTTGGATCAGGCATGGGAATAGCCGGAAATTCGGAAGGAGAGACGGTAGCAAAAGAGGACTGGGTTTTGGGAGTAGTGAGAACTAGGCGGGTATCAACTAATTCAAGATCAATTTTACCGGGAGTTAAATAACTAACAAACTCGGTAATTTCCCGGGCGGGTAGACAAATAGAACCTTCGGTGTCGATTTTGGCACCCAAAGAATAACTAATGCCAACTTCAAGGTTGGTGGCAGAAATGATTAAACGACCCTCTGAGGTAGTGAGTAAAAGATTTCCTAAAATGGGAAGTTGGGACTTTAAAGAGACAAAACGGGAGACATGATCGAGCGCGGTTTTAAGGTTTTCTTGTAAGAGGGAAAGTTGCATGGTTTATGTTAACAGATGTATTAATTAAACAATAGTAATGTTATTAGGGGGTGGGGATAAGTTGTTAATAAAACGGAATGGCCCTTTAGTTGCGATAAACAGATTGTAGTAGCGGTGGGGATAGATTGAAAGAAGTGGGAGATGACGGAAAAAGCGGATGAAGTGACTTATAAAACGTGGGTAAATTCGGGTAATGTTTGGGGGAAAAGAGGTGGCGGAATTGGGGGTAAGGGGTGGAAAAAGGGAGGGTGGAAGTGGATAAAACATTTAAGCCGTGTAGATGAGCTGTTTAATTTGGTGGACAACCTTCTGCGTTTGGGGATTTGTGGATAAGTCCAGACGAACCTTGTCGCGGGCGTGGATTATGGAGGTATGATCGCGGCCACCAAGAAGATGACCTACCTGGTCGAGGGGGAGATTAAGTTCGGTGAGTAATAGAAAGGCGGTTAGATGGCGGGCGGAGACCAGTTGTTTTTGGCGGGCGGCACCACAAAGGTCGGAAGTACGGAGGTTAAAGAATTTGGCGCAGACAGAAATTAGATGACGGGCAGTGACTGGGGCGGCTTTGGGGGTGGAGGCAGTATCAAAGTTTTGAGAAGTAAGATGATTTAAAGACAAGTGGCGAGTACCTTTGGAGGTGAGTTGGACGGCGACAATTTGGATTTTGCCTTCAATTTCACGAATGTTGCCCGCATAAGTTTCGGCTAAATAGGAAACGGCGGCAGGGTCGGAGGTAATGTGGAGACTTTCGAGCTTTTGGCGGATGATGGCGACACGCATTTCCAGGTCGGGGGCTTGGATATCGACGGTTAGCCCTCCTAGAAAGCGAGAAACCAGGCGGTCTTCTAATCCCTGAATTTGGTCGGGACGACGGTCGGAAGTGAGAATGACTTGTTTGCCACCCAAATGAAGATGGTTGAAAGTGTGGAAGAATTCTTCCTGAATGTATTCTTTGCCGGCAATAAATTGAATATCGTCGACTAAAAGACAATCAGCGTGACGGTATTTGTCTTTAAACTGATTGATGGACTTGGACTTGAGGGCGGAAATGAGTTCGTTGGCGAATGTTTCGGCAGGAAAATAGCGGATTTTGAAACCAGGATTGCGGGACAGTAATTCGTGACCAATAGCTTGCATTAAATGAGTTTTACCCACCCCTACCCCACCCCAGATAAAGAGTGGATTGTAGGTTGTTCCCGGATTGGAGACGATACCTTGGGCGGCGGCGTAGGCAAAATTATTACTGTTACCAACAATTAGATTTTGAAAAGTGTAGCGGGGGTGAAGATTGGAAACCGAAGTAGCAGTATATTGATAAACGGAGGCGGGAGGTTCGGAAACTGAGGGTGAGGTAAAAAGCGGGCCGAGGGGGGCGGTAGCGACCTTGGGAAGATCTTGAATGACAAACTCAAGCCGAAGGTCGGATTTGGCAATATGGTCGAGGGCGGATTTGAAAACAGAGGCGTAGCGGCGGCGGTTGAGGTCGGCTAAATAGGCGTTGGGACAGGCAATTTGGGCGGTGTTATCAGTTAAAGAAACCAGGAGAGTGTTGGCAATAAAGGTTTGAAAAACAGCTGGGGCGACAACAACCTTGAGCTCTTCTTGGGTGTTTTTCCAAAGACGAGCAAGGTCGAGAGAAGTGTCAGAAGTCAAGTTAAATTTAACTGATAAAATACGGCAAAAAACAACAGTCAAACCAAAGGGGTAGATAAGGTTATCCACATAATATTAAACGAGTTTTCCACATTTAACAAGAGATGAAAAAGTAAATGTTTGATAAGTAGTATTAGGTGCTTCCGCCATAGGCGGACTCCGCAACGCGTCGTGACTACCGGTTAAAGTGCTGCGCCTTGCCGGGATTCCGCCATAGGCGGACAACGCTACGCTCGCGCTGCGCGTGGAAAAATGGGTATCTGCGCAAATCATTTATTTGCTATGAGAATTAGAGAAAGGTTGGATAAATGGTGGAGAATAAGCAAAAATACTGGTAAAATGTCGCATGAAACAAAAAGGAACATATCAACCAAAGAAAAAGAAAAGAGCCCGAGTTCATGGCTTTTTGGCCAGAATGATGACTTTAAACGGCCGAAATGTACTTAAAAGACGCAGAATTAAGGGTAGAAGTAAATTAACAGTGACATCAAAATAAGATAATTGGCCCTGAAAAAAGCTTGGCGGTTAAAAAAAGGAAAGATATTTGAGACTTTGGCCCAAAAAGGGCGCCGAGAAGTAACTCCCCTACTTAAGATTTGGTGGCTAACCGGATTAGGACTGGTGGCGGTACGGGTAAGTAAAAAGATTAATAAATTAGCTGTCGGGCGGAACAAAATTAGAAGATGGATGTGGGAAGAATTGAGAAGTAGCCGGGAGAAATGGATGGATAAAGAAATGGTGGTGATTATTCGGGAACCGGTGGGGATAGAAAACAAAAACCAATTAATAGAAGAGTGGAGGCAGATAGTAAAAAAATGGGAATCGGGCAAAAAATAGTTTTAAAAATTCTGGTTGTTTATAAAAAATATGTATCGAGGGGTGAGAACTGCCGGTTTATTCCCAACTGTTCTGAGTACGCTTACGAGGCAATTGAGAAGAAGGGAGTGATGCGTGGCGGGTGGCTAGCGATAAAAAGAGTAATTAGGTGCCGACCAGGGGTTGAGGGTGGTGTGGATTGGCCTTAATTTCTTGGCTCGACAAGCGTTTTGTTGGGTGCTTCCGTCTGAGCCGGACTCCGCTTTGCTTCGCGGACTTACCGGTCAAGTGCTACGCCTTGCCGGGATTCCGCCATAGGCGGACAACGCTTCGCTCGCGCTGCGCGCCCAAAAAACTACTTGTCTACGCCTTTGGTCGAGTAAGTTATTTGCATGACCAGTTTGGTACAATAGCAGTTATGCTTAGCTTAACTTGGCCTTTTATTAACGCGATTTTTGGTACTTATTTATTAACCGGTAGCCTGGGGTTGGCCATTATTTTGGTGACTTTGGTCATACGACTATTATTGATGCCCTTGGTAATGCCTAGTTTAAAGGCGGCGACCAAAATGCGCGAGTTACAGCCGAAACTGAAGAAATTACAGGAAAAGTACGGAACGGACAAACAGGGATTAGCAACGGCGCAGATGGATTTGTATAAAACAGAGAAGGTAAACCCCTTGGGTGGTTGTTTGCCTCAACTTTTACAAATTGCGGTGTTAATTGTGTTTTTCTCGGCGTTTAATACGGTTACTGAATTTAGTCAGGGAAAGATTAGTAAACAGGAATTTAATAAGAGTTTGGCGCCACAACTTAAAGTAGACAATGGTTTTAAGTTTAACCCGTACTTTTTGGGAAATGATTTACGACTTACTCCATCAAAAGTGTTTTCGGGAGGTAAGGTGGACCAAATGATTATTCCATTGATTTTGCTTTTGGGATCGGGCGGATTACAGTATTTGACTTCAAAATTAATGATGGGTAAATCTGAACCTAAAAAAGAAGGAACTGAGAAGAAGGGTGATATGGACGATATGGCTTCGGCCATGCGAACCCAATCGTTGTATATAATGCCCGTTATGACCGTAGTTATTGGCTGGGGATTTTCGCTAGGAATTCTTTGGTACTGGTTTGTAAACAGCGTGCTAATGTGGGGTCAACAAATTGTGGTGGATAAGTGGCAAAAAAAATAACAGATTAGGCTTAAAACCCAATACGGTATTTAGAATAAAAACTAATACATGTTAGCATTTAGTACTATTAATTACTCTAAAAATGGACACTGAACCGAAAATAAATAAAAATCCAAATATTATTGGCCAGGACGTTGAGACGGGAAGAGGGGCAAGACTAAGAGAGGTTTTTGGAAGAATATTACCTAAACCGGAGCACCCCAAAACTAGTTCAAGTGAATTAGATGGATTAAGAGCGGTTGGTGAAATGCTGAGAACTTCACCTGAGTTTAGTGGGTATGAGATTCCAGATTTACAAACGACACTGGCGGAAATGATAAGTTCTGCGCAATTTCGTCACAATGAATATCTTAGATATCAAGATAAAATAATAAATGGTCAGATAAGCGGATTATTTGCTAGTATTCAGTTAGATTTGGAGGAGCTAAATAATAAGGAACTAAGCCTAATTAATTCAGCTGATTATGATGCGTTGGCCAAACATTGTCTTACAAAGGCTCAGGAGAGTTGGGAGACGGCTAATCGTTGTCAAGCAAAACAAGACAAGGTGGCGATGGAGCCAGTAGTTGGTAGTGAGACAGAGACAGTACAAAGACCAGATGGGCGAATGGCCAAAAGTTTTCGAGAAATTAGTAAAAGACAGTTGGTTAGAGCGGTAGTTTTTGCTGAAGCAATATCAAAGTAATTAACACGGAGAAGATTAGCGGTAGGACAAAGGGTAATTTGTGCTAGAATAGGCGCATGGAAAACCAAGAAAGAAACGAAAAAATCTTAAAAATCAGCTGTGGCCTGTTGGAAAAAATGGGTTTGGCGGTGGAAAGCGCGTTTGTGGAAGACGTAGCTGACGAGGAAAATAACGTATTGGTGGGAGTAACTGTGAACAATCCAGGTAGTTTGATTGGCTTTAAAGGACGGAATTTAGCCGCTGTTCAACTAGTACTTGGGTTAATGGTAAAAAACCAACTAGGTGAATGGGTAAAAGTGCTTTTGGACGTAAATAATTACCGGGCGGAACAAAAAACCAGACTGGAGACTATGGCAGTAGGACTAGCCAATAAAGCTAAAGAAACCGGGAAAATGGTGGCGATGGTGCCGATGTCTGCTTATGAGCGCCGGATTTGCCATATGGCTGTATCTGAGATTGAGGGAATTAGTAGTGAGAGCGAGGGTGAGGGAGAAGAGAGACATATTGTGATTCGGCCAATCGAAGTGGCGACTGAGTAGATAATTAAATTAAGTAACATATTTGCTTGATACCGCATAATTCCTTGTTTCCGCCATAGGCGGACAACGCTTCGCTCGCGCTGCGTGCCGAAAAAACTACTCGCCTTGCTTTGTTACGCCGAGGTAAATGATAAGATAGGGCAGTGAAAAAATGGTGGAATAAGGCACAAAAAATTGGTTTAGTGGCAATAATTGCGTTGATTCCGACCCAGTTGGGGAAACATTGGTGGCCAGAGTGGAGCCTGGTGGCTGGAATTCCGGTGGATTACTTGTCCCCCACTCTATATATTCTCGACGTTGTATGGCTTGTTTGGTTGGTAGCGCGAGTGGCGGGTGGAGAAACTCAACAACTAAAAGTAAGCAAGTGGTGGGTACTGTTGGCTTTGGTTAACATACTGGCGGCCCAAAACAAATGGGCTGCGGTTGAGGGTTGGGGGCGATGGCTTGAGTGGTGGACGGTGGTTTCGGCAGTAGCCGGGCAAAAAGATTATATAAAACAAAAATTACTAACTATTATTCCCCTCTGGATTTTGGTTGAGGCTGGGTTGAGTTTGGCTCAGGTGGTAGGCGGGGGCAGTGTGGGTGGAGTGTTTTGGCTAATGGGCGAGCGAAGATTTAGCTTAAACAGTATTGGGGCGGCGTTGTGGAGCGTGGAGGGGGCGGAATGGGTGCGGGCGGCAGGAACTTTTTCCCACCCCAATAGTGTGGCCGGATTTACAATACTCGTTGCCGCTTGGTGGTGGACGGTTAAAAGCAGTTGGGGAAAAACCAGAATCGGGCGGGCGGTAGGTTGGGCAACAATGCTGGGTTCCGGGATGATAATAGTACTGGCGGCCAGCCGGACGGTGTGGTTACTGGCAGTAGCCGGGGCGCTATTAATTGGCCGGCAATTTGGGGGCTGGAGGCAAAAAGTAGGTATGGGACTAGTAGGAGCCGGGCTCGTAGTAGTACTTTTGGGAGTAATTGGGCGGGAATACAGACTAAGTAATTTTGTAACGGGCTGGGACGGGGAGGGAGCTCAAAAAAGAATGGTATTGTTGGCACAAGCCGGGGAGATGGTAAAAACTAATCCCCTATTAGGTGTTGGACTTAACAACTGGTTTAATCAACAGGCAAAGGGTGAGGTGAGAAGTGGAGGTTGGCGGCAACCAGTTCATAACGTAGTGGCCCTATGGTGGGCCCAAACGGGGCTGTTGGGTATGGTTGTTGCCGGAGCGTCTGCTTGGATATGGATGAAAAATAGACGAGGGTGGGCTTGGGTAGTAGCGCTTGGAATAATTGGCTTAACGGGGATGGTAGACCACTACTGGTTGACCCTGCCACAGAACCGGTGGCTTTGGGGAGTAATATTGGCGATAATGTAGTATGTGGAAAAAATTAGCAACGAATACGGGAGTACAGCTAGTTGGCCGGGTGACGACAATTTTAATTGGCCTAGTGACAACGGCCTGGTTGACCCGAAACCTGGGACTTGAGGGTTACGGGCGCTATACCCTGCTGGTGGCATTATTTGTGCTTTTAGACAACTTGGCGGACTTTGGATCTAAGCTGGTAGGGGCTAAGGAAGTATCTAAAGTAGAGGGAGATAAGAGATGGAGCAAGTGGAGTGAGCTGTTGGTGTGGCGGGGAGTGTGGGCGGCGGTAATTACAGTTCTGGGAGTAGCACTGGTAATGACTTTAACTGGATTTGAGGAGTTTAGAGGGGTGGCGGCTCTTAGCATGGTGATGGTAGGTTTGACGGCGATGGCCGGGACGCTTGAGGTTGGCTGGCAGGTGAGCTTGAAGATGGAGAGGAAGGTGGCAGTAGAAGTATTAATGTCCGCTCTAACTTTGGTGGGGTTTTACCTGGCGGGAGCGGGGGCGGGACTCGGGGAAGTAATTGGAGTATTGGTTGGCGCCCGGATAATTAGCCTAAGTTGGGGCTGGTTGAAAATGCGAGGAGATATGAGAATAAGGCCAACAAAAATAGATCGAAAGAAGTTTTGGGGTTGGTTAAGAACTTTTGCCCCAATGGGCTGGTATATGCTGATATTTGCCGGATATGACCGGGTGGTGGACACGATGATGATTGGACACTGGTGGGGAAAACAAGAAGTGGGCTGGTACGGGTTGGGTTACAAGATTTACGCCAACTTAATAATGCCGGCTTATTACCTAGTGAGCAGTGCCCTACCGGTGTGGGTAGGAAACATTAAGGGGAAAGATTGGGAAAAGAAACTGTTTGGAATTACGATGGCGGGTGCGGTAGGAGCAGCTGTATTTTGTTGGATTGGCGCACCTTTGATGGTACAGATTTTGGGAGGAGAGCAGTTTTTGCCAACAATTGGGGTATTGCGCTGGCTGAGTTTGGCGCTAGTGGCCGCCTATCACAACCACTACTGGGGATTTAAACTATTGGCCCAAAATAAGGAAAAAATAATACTACAAACCGGACTGTTCACTTTGATTATTAACATCACTTTGAACTTACTGGTGATCCCCGACTACGGAATTATGGGCGCGGCGGCGGTAACTGTGGCTACTGAGATAATGTCGGGCTTGATTTTGAGACTAAAAGCGTAAGTATTTGATATATTTCCAAGTTCTGCGTTAGTACTAATTTGTGGACTTCATTTGGCCGACAATACGGAATCAGGACATTTTTTTTAAAGCTAATTTGGTCTTGGGGAGTTACCCGGCAAACTCAAATATAAGTACAAATTCTCTTACTGTCCCCACCTTATGTTATTACCTTTTTTTCACGTTCCGAACGATGGGAGGGAGGGAAAATGAATGGGTTATTACCGCATTATCACCGTATTATTACCGAAGTATTCTTAAGCCCAAGAACCTAAAAATGAGGATTGAGTTTAGAATTAGATATGGAAAGCGGTAACTATCGGGCAATTATTATTGGTGAGGGGGGTGAACTCGAGTCAAAATTGATTGATAGATTGGAGAAAAATGACATTAGGGTGGATAAATTTGAGGAGGGAATCGAGGAGGCGGGAAGGTATAAATATGTGTTTGTTTTCCCCCAAAACGAGACAGGTTGGGAAAAGATTGAGTGGGGGAGTGAGGCTAAGGTGACTATAATTGAGCGAGAGTGGGACGGGGGAATTAAAATAACAGAGGACCAAAACGTAGGCAATCCAGACATTAAGATAGTTCGATTGAGAAATTTATATGGGGCAGGGTTGGTTGAGGATTGGTGGGGGAATCGGACATTTGAGGCAGCGGCAGCGAATCAAAATTTGGAGTTGCCGGCGGCTAACGTGGTAACTAGATGGTTGTATGTGGACGATGGGGTAGAGGCGGTTTTAAGGGCAACAATACTAAGGGATATTGGGGACAACAGGCTAGAGGTTTGGGGAAAGGTAACAGAGATTGGGGAATTGGCAGGAGAGTTAATGGACCAAGCTCAAATGACAAAATTTAAAGTTAAGCAGACGGAGATTGAGGTGGGAGAGATAGATGGGGAGCGGGTGGAAAGAGATTGGGAGAGAATTCGATGGCAACCGGAAATAACGCTAAAAGCAGGAATTGAGGAAACAATGCAGTTTTTTGTGAGCCGGTGGGATGAGACGAGCCGGATGAAGAAAACGGAGACAGGGATATTGCCGCCAAAAAAAAATAGTGCGGAGCGGGAATATGGGATGTCGGTGGTGATTGAGGAACCGGAGGAGAAAGTTATAAGAGAGCCACAAGTGGTGGAGGCAGTGATTGAATCAAAACATGAGCCGTATGTGCCCATTGTTGAAACCAAAATTGAACCTGAGGTGGAGATTGAGCCAGAGGTAGAGAATGAGCCGGAGTCTGAAGTGGTTTTAGAACCAGTCAGGATGGAGGAAGCTGTAGCAATAGAGGCGGATGATGAGGAGATGGTTGAAGAAATTCGGGAGGAAGCCTCAGAGTTGAGAAAAGACTGGACTCAGACAAAAACTGAGGAAATTAAGGCTGAAGAAGTTAAAAAGGAAGAGCTGAGTGTAGTTGATGAGTGGAGCAAGTGGAAGGAAAAAATAGTAAACCCGGGATCTGTAGTTAACACTCCGAGGTCGGAAAAAAATGTTAAGTTAGATCTCAAAAATAAGTGGGTGTATTGGGGAATTATTGCGATGGGGTTAATACTGTTTTTGCTCAACATTACCAGCTGGGTGTGGCCGATGGCGTCGGTAGCCCGAGATGTGAGTGGGGGAATTAAAAATGGAGGGTGGAAGGAGACGGAAATTAAAAGAGTGGAGGACAATAAAGATAAACTAAACAAAAAACTAGGCCAGTGGGGAGGAAGTTGGTGGGCGGGGAGCGGGTGGGGGAAAAGGTATGGGGAAACAGGAAGAGTGTTGGTGGAGGCAGTGGAGGCACTTGAGGCGGCGAATAAAATGAGTAAGTCGGGGGAGAAAATTATGGGGGCGATGTGGGGTGAGGGGGAGGTGGACTGGAAGACAGAGACTAGGGTAATGGAGGCGGGGTTTTTGGAGTGGCAAGAGGCAAGTGGAAAGCTCGTAGCCCGACTGGGAGGAGACTGGCGGTGGTTGCCAGATAACATTAAAGAAAAGCTTGACGAGGGAAAAATCAAATTGGTGGCGGGCAGAAAACTGGGGGAAAAACTAGGAAAAATAATTACCGTGTTGCCGGAGTTGGTGGCGGCTGAGGGCGGGAGAAAAGAGTATTTAGTGCTGTTTCAAAATGAGGCTGAGCTGAGGGCGACTGGTGGATTTATTGGCAGTTGGGGCCTGGTGACTTTTGAGAGCGGGCGGCTGGTGAACTTTGAGGTGCGTGACGTGTACGAGGGAGACGGTCAACTGAAGGGACATGTGGAGCCACCGGAACCGATTAAAACACACTTGGGAGAAGCCGGGTGGTTTTTGAGGGATGCTAACTGGAACCCGGATTTTAGGAAGTCGGCAACCGATATTAGTTGGTTTTTGGAAAAAGAGACGGGGAGGGTGGTGGACGGAGTGGTGGGGGTTAACCTGGCAGTGGCCAAAGAGATATTGGGGGTGATGGGAGAATTAAAACTACCGGGGTTTGACACCAAAATTAACTCAACTAATTTGTATGAGCAGGCTCAGTTTTATGCCGAGAACAAGTTTTTTCCCGGTTCAAAGCAAAAGGCAACATTTTTGGGTGAGTTGGCCAACCAATTGTTTGAGGAGGTAAAAAGCGCTAAGGGTATTAAAAAATGGCAGATTGGCCAGGGAATGGCCTTGATGGCGGAAAAACGGGAGATTCAGGTGTGGATTAAAAACGAGAAAGAGGCGGGGGTGTTCAACGATATGGGCTGGGACGGGGCGCTGTTTGGCGGAGAATGCCGAAGTCAGCGCTGTTTGGCGGATTATTTGTTCCCGGTGGACTCGAACTTGGGAGTTAATAAAGCAAACTTTTTTGTGAAGCGGAAGGTGGAGGTGGGAGTGGAGTTAGGGACTAATACGGTGGCCAGAGTGGTGCGGATTAACTGGGAAAATACCAGCCGAAGTAGCAGTTGGCCCGGGGGAGATTACAAAAATTATTTTAGGGTTTACTTACCCGCAGGAATTAATTTGGCTAGTGTGGTGTTGAGTGATGGAAAAACGGGACAGGTGGTAAAAACTTATGTGGGCGGGGAGTTGAAACAGGAAGCGGTGGGAGGGAAAACGGTGGTGGGAATGCTTGTAATGGTACCAATTGCTAGTCACCGGATTTTGGAGATGCGCTACTCGACGACGGTTAATTTGGGAGCGGAGGACAATTTTTCTTACCTAATGTATGCCCAAAAGCAGTCGGGGTGGGGGGACACGGGATTAGTAACCGTGGTGAACATTCCAACAGGGTGGCAGCCAATGCAAGCTGAACCAGCGGCGACAAGTGCTGGGGGGAAACTGCTATTTAACTTGCGATGGGACAGGGATATAAAGCTGGGGGTAGAGGTGGGGAAGTAACTTACGCTCGACAAGCGTTTTTTCGGTACTTCCGTCTGAGACGGACTTCGCTACGCTCGCGCTGCGTGCCGAAAAAACTACTTGTCTCGCTTGTTTGTTGCAGTGATTCAGTTGGTAAAATGAGGCATGGGGTTTATAAGAAAAGTGGAAAATTTCAGGTGCGAGGTGTGTGGGGTAATGGTGGAAGGGAATGGGTATACTGACCACTGCCCTAAATGCTTATGGGGAAAACACCAGGATGGGGACATGCCAGGAGATAGAGCCAGTGAGTGTGGTGGACTGATGGAGCCGGTGGGAGCGCAAACTAAGGGAGTGGGGTACAAACTGAGTTACAAGTGTGTGGTGTGTGGGAAAAAATTTGACGTAGAATCGGCAGAAAATGACAACAGAGAAGAAATAATCAAAATCAGTGCGGGAATAAATCGGGGATAATGCGGAGAAAAGAATGCTGAAACCCACCCCTAACCCCTCCCTTAACAAGGAGGGGGAGAATGATAGAGGGGAATTTTTACATAAAAAGGGGTCAAAATGAGGGGAAATGATGGTATAATTGAGTGTGAATTTACGGGAACAGTGGCGCCGATTCTTATCTTCTTTTGAAATGTCGAAAACTAAGAAGAACGGAGGCGTACCTAAAAAAACTAAAGCCAAAAAAGACGTACCTTCTGAGGAATGGATGAAAAATTTACCTCCGGGAGTAAAAATTAAACGGATTGAAGTAGGCCCAAACCAAATAGCCAGAGCTTTGATTTATGGAATTTTGGTATTTTGGGGACTGTCCGCCCTGCGGCAAATGCTGGTTCCGGAAACTATTGAGAGAGTATCTTTGTCAACTGCGGTTGAAACCATAAAAACCGGACAGGCGACTGAGGTGACGGTGATGGCTAATGAAATTATGATTAAGGTTAAGGGGCAGGAGAAGATTTTGGTGACTTCAAAAGAACCAACTACTTCAATTACAGAAATACTTCAGAGGGAAGGGGTTAATGTAGAAAAAGTTAACCTTAAGGTGGAGAACCGTGATGGTTGGCGGGCGTTTTGGGACATAATGAGTTTAGTACTAACAATTGGACCAGTTTTGTTAATTTTGTGGTTATTTATGGCCAGGCAGGGAGCCGGGGGACCGGGAGGAGGAGTATTTGGCTTTGGAAAATCGAACGCCAGAATATTTGTGAAGGGTAAGCAAAGTACAACTTTTGCTGATGTGGCCGGAGTAACGGAGGCCAAACGGGACTTGGAGGAAGTAGTAGACTTTTTGAAAAATCCGGAAAAATACAGAAAAATGGGAGCTAGAGCTCCAAAGGGAGTATTGTTAATTGGATCGGCTGGGGTTGGAAAAACTCTTTTGGCTAAGGCTGTGGCCGGTGAGGCCAACGTACCTTTCTTTTCAATGGCCGGAAGTGAATTTATGGAAATGCTCGTTGGCGTTGGGGCCTCTCGGGTTCGGGACTTGTTTGCGACAGCTAAAAAAGCCGGAAAGGCAATTATATTTATTGATGAAATTGACGCGATTGGCCGGATGCGGGGCGGGGGAATGGACGGGGGACACAGCGAACGAGATCAGACATTAAACCAAATATTAGTTGAAATGGACGGGTTTGAGCCGAGTACGGCGGTGGTTGTGTTGGCTGCGACCAACCGGGGAGACTTGCTTGACCCAGCCTTACTTCGACCGGGACGGTTTGACCGGAGAGTGGTGTTGGAAATGCCGGATTTGACCGCCAGACGAGACATAATTAAAATACACGCGCGAGGTAAACCGTTTGATGAGACGGTGGACTGGGAGCGGGTGGCTAGATCTACTGTTGGATTTTCGGGAGCAGAACTGGAGAACATGCTAAATGAGGCGGCAATTAAGGCAGCACGCGAAAACAAAACTAAAATTGGGATGGTGGACATTGACGAGGCTAGTTTGAAAGTAAAACTAGGTTCGGAGAAGAGAAGAGAACAGACAGATGAGGATAAACTGATGACGGCTTACCACGAGGCCGGCCACGCCATAGTTAATCACGTAGAGGAGCTGGACTCGGTGACGCGAATTTCGATTGTGTCGCGGGGAATGGCGCTGGGATTTACCCTAGTACCACCCAAGCGGGATATGATTCATCAAACTAAATCTAAGCTTATTAAACAAATGGCAATGGCCATGGGGGGACGGGCGGCTGAAGAGCTGGTGTTTGGCGACATTACCACGGGAGCTAGCAGTGACATTCAACATGTGACCCGGATTGCCCGGCATATGGTGACGGAATGGGGAATGTCAGAAATTGGACCAATAAACCTGGGACCGGAAATTGACACGACGGAGTATGGGAAGGGGTGGATTGAACCAACCAAGGTATCGGACACGATGCAATCGCGGGTGGACGAAGAAATTAAAAAACTAGTAAATACCGCGCTTGAGAAAGCCCGGGAAGTATTGGGTAAAAATAGAAAGAAGTTGGATGAGGTGGCGAAAATATTGGTAGTCAAAGAAACAATTGGAGAGGATGAGTTTGAGGCGATGATGAGTCCGGCGCTAGCTAAGGCGTAAATTGTGATAAAGTGAGGTATGGGGAGAAGAGACGTGGTTGACTTACCAAATATTGGAATACAGGAAAGGTTTGAGGGGGAAAAGGCGGGAGAAGTGGTGGAAGTTGCTAGAAAGAACATGGTGGGGCTGGTGGGCGGCTTGGTGGGAAACAACCATGATGGTTTTTTTAATAATACTAGAGATTTTTTTACTACATTTGGATTTGATGTGGGAGTTAATATGGAAAGAAATATGCTTGGGTGGGAGAGAGTGTGGGCTAACAGAGATGGTTTGGAAAATGGAGATATGGTGGACGTGGAGTGTTGGGGGCAGGAAAAAAGTTATGGAAATTTTTATGTGGCGTCGAGGATTAGTAAAACTGGGGCTAGAGTATCAGTAGTATTGCCTGGGTATTGTTCGGAGCCAAGGGAACTTGATGAAAGCTCGGATAGCTTTCCGGAGAAGAATTTTACACGGGTATTTGGGGGGGTAATTGGAGAACCTCCACTAGTTGACGATGAAGGCAAACTAAGTAATGAGGGTAAAGACAGAATGATTTTTTTTGTTGTGAATGATGAATGTAGAAGAGTTAAGGCGGGTGAGTTGAGTTTTCCGGAGTGGGAAAATAGCGCTGTTTTGGAATGATAAAGCTATGGAGGGCGGTGACACAAAGTAACAAAACCTTGCGGGTTTGGGAACTTTATTAAGTAAGGAAAGAGTATATTTGTAAATAGTGGAAACAGTTTTTATTTTATTTTTACTGACGGCTTTTGCTTTTATTAAAATGTCACAGATTAGGGATTGGGCAACTAATATGGGGGCACCATTTGAACCGTTGGGGGCGGAGGTGGTGGAGAGAGTAATAAAATTGGCAAACATAACTCCGGGAGAAATATTTTATGATTTGGGCTCCGGTGACGGAAGAGTGGTTATTGCGGCAGCTAACAAAGGGGCAAGGGCCGTGGGGGTGGAATATGATTTTTTTAGATGTTGGTATTCAAGATTTTGGATTTGGTTTTTTAAAGTACACTCGAGCGCCAAGATTGTTCGAAACGATATTTTTGAACAGAAGGTGGGGGATGCGGACATTGTTTTTACCTATTTGTTGCCTGAGACAAATGAGAAACTATATCCAAAACTAATAAGTGAAATGAAGCCGGGGGCACGAATTGTAAGCGCTGCTTTTAGTTACCCTAAGATGAAACCAGAGAAAATTGATCCTTTTGGGCCAGTTTATGGACCAATATATTTATATGTTGTGGGAAATAATCAGCAAGATACCACTAGAGTGGAAAGGAAGACTTAAGAGAATTATGTATTATAGGATTTACTTTAGAATATGTGGGTGATAAAATTGGGAATATGGCTGGAGAAAACAGTTTAGGAGTAATTGAAGAAAGAAGTGCTCACTCGGTGCGCGAAGCAATGGGCGGGGAAGGTAGAGAATTAATTGATAGTGGAGTATCAAAAAGAGCTAGAAATATTGCCGGACATGTTGCTGGTGCTTTTTCACCTGACGCGGCTGTGAAACAAAATGGACAAGAGGCAATTGTTCAACTTTTTGGTAATTGGAAAATAAAAGATTTGTCGAGTTTGGGAGATTTTGTAAATTCCCCTGATAAAAAAGGAGTAACACCTGTTAGAGCAGGTGAACTTGAAAAGTTATATTGGGACTTTGTGGACGGAGTGGCGATTGGAACTGTGTGGGGGACAGGAGTGAGTGGAGAAGTGGGAGAGGCAATTACCAACAATGACGCTGATGGGATTGACGCTTTGTTGGGAGTGGGAGAACTTAAAGGTATGGGTAGGGTAGTGGTGGACACTGCGGTTACCGATCAAACTATAATTAAACGGCTTAATGTTTTGGGGTTACAGCTTAATAAGGGTGTAAATGCAGAACGAGCCCTAACAAAGACTTATGAGGGAATTGAAACGGCTTATTTTGAGGGAAAAATACCTGACAATGAGGCAATAATGGTTTTGGCGTATTTGACTGACGCGATTGCGGCAAGTACGGTTGAAGTACAAGCTGGGGGTGGGGATCAAGCGGTGTTAGAAGAGTTGAAAAAACTAAATCAGATTAATGAAGATGATAAGGCCAGGGAGGAGGCGGAAAGAATCCAGGCAGCTAAAGTTGCTGTAGATAGATTGGAGGCGTCCAGAAAGTCTACATTTGAAGCAATGTTACTTCACAAAAACCAAATTCAATTGGACGTGTTCCAGCAATATGCCCCTGAATGGATGCAAAGAGAAGAAAACAAGCCGTTAATGCAGGCTTTGGTTTCTCTAGCTAACGCCAGTTTTTATAAATGGAGATATGGAGACGCACTTTTGGACGTAATGACTGATATGAAGGGAGAGGCAATATTTAACGCTCCTAACGAAATTCTTCAACAGATGTATGAGATTCCGGGAATGAAGGAAACCGTTCAATACTTTGTTCAAGAGTTTTTTGACGGTGGGGTGAACGGAGAGGGGGTATTTGTGTTAAAACTTAAAGAGGACCCAAAGGATAGTAAAGGAAAAGTACAAAAAGAATATTGGGCGGGAAGATTACAAAACATTCAGGGGGAATTGAAAGCCCAGGTACAAAGGTTAACTCCTCCTAATGGAACATTGAAGGAATCAGATGCTTATTTGGCGGTATCGACAGCGTTTAACTGGATGTATATTGGTCACATGTTTGAGGATGCTGACCCGGACAGAAGAATAAGACCGTGTGAGGCTTACGTGGAACAAATGAGGGCGTTTATATACCCAGCCCGAAAGGGATGGGGAAAGCAGTTGGGTGAGGCGGAAATTAACACTGAAGAAGGGTGGGGCGGGCAGCTTGGTCAATGGCTGACTGAGGCAACAATTAGAGCCAAGAAAGAATTGATTACCGGAAGATTTGATGGAGTGATTGGACAAGCCTTGTTAGATGAATCAAAAGAAAAGGCAAATAAAGATGATTCTTTAGCAAATGCCACTGATGCTGAAAAATTAAATTGGGCCAGAGTAGATGCTTTTAAACAAATGACTGACGATGATTTGGTGAACTTATTGAAAAAAGAGCAGAATTTAGATGTAGTGTTGTACTCTAAATACGTTTTGGGCACAAGGGCTACGGGGACCACAAGGCCTGAGGCAATACATCCTTTTCCAAGAAGATTGTTTGGCAGCTTCTTTACTTTGACAGAGGTTAAATTAAAAGGTTCAAAACCTTCAGATCCAAAGGTTAATTTAGCGGAAGCTTTATTTAAAAAACAGAAAATTGATTTTATTGCTGGTGGATCGGGCGCTAACCCATATGGAGGTTATTATGACGTGGCCGATTCGGCAGGGAGATTGTATAAAATTGTTAAGGGAGACAAGAAGGCATCGGCTTTGCCGTTGGGTGGCGGAGAAAAGTACCAACCTCAGGTTAATGCTTGGGCTCATGATTTTGCTGACGCCAGAAGTAAAATCCAGAAAGTAAAATTGTTGGCGCCCCACATTAGGGGCAGAGAGTTTATGAAATGGATAATTGCGAATTGTGTGGAAGGGGGAATATATAAATATAGCTCGGAAATGGTGTTGTTAACTCCGGACGTGTCAGCTAATCAACATATAGCCTTTCAGGGGTTGTTTAACACCAGAGGTTTGGTGAGTGAACAGCAAGATCAAGAGTGGATTATGGAAGAATTTCACGCTTCAGGAGTAACTTCTATTATGGACAGGAATAGAATCATGGCAGCAATGGGGCCAGAGAGTGCAACGGCACAGGCGATAAATTCTGGAACATGGCTTGTAAGAAAGTTTACAGGGGCTGACAGGAAGAGGGCTAAGGCAGGAGTGGGGGGGGCAAACAGCACATCGGTAAAACCAATGGATCTGGGAACATGGCTTTGGAGAAAGTTTACAGGGGCTGACAGGAAGAAAAAATAGTTAGGAATAGTTTGCTCTTATCTTCGCTTTACTCTTCCTAAGACTCCGAGCGCATCAAAAATTGCATTTAGTGCGTTATCTCTACTGGTTAATCTACCATGAAGTTTATTGTCAGCATATTGGCGAGCTTGGAATTCTGAACCTTGCTGGAGAGCAAATGTACCCATTGTGCTAGCACCTTTTCGAGCAGCACCATAAGTGGCCTCGGAAGCTTGGACCCATGGGGAAGGCTTAATGGCAAATATTAGCTGAGGAATAATTGTAGGCAGTTTGGCCATAATACCAGCGGCAACCAGACCAATACCGGCAGGAACAATACCTCCACTGAGGGCGGCAACAACACCTGGGAAACCACCTCCATTAATTAGACCTGGCATCCAGATGCCTCCATTGGCAATAGCATTGTTTTGAAGAATGGAGACTGAAGTTTTTTCAACAATAATATTGGCCAAGACTAGGAAAATTATTGAGATGGGGAAAACTGAAACATAAGCAATTAGGTCGGTGAGCCATGAACTGAAACCCATTTTCATACTAGGAATTGCTCCAAGGCCAATTTCAAGTGGAGCTAAAATGATTTTAAAAATTATGGTGACATAAGTTTTAATTAATCCAAAAAAGAATTGTAGTTGCCAGACAAGTAGCATGATAGTGACGATGAGTAGCACTAATACGAGTCCGATTGACGCGCCAATTAGAAGGCTGGCACCAGCAGAAGCAATAGCAAAAGGGGCTCCGACAATAGCTCCACCTAAGGCACCTAAGGCAGCCAAAGCGTTTGACGGAAGCATGAGTTTAGTTAGGAAGTAGACACTAGAAAGGCTGGGATTAATTAAGTGGGCAAAATCGAAATTTGGCCCAAGAATAGGCAGGGGGGTCATGTTTACACCGACTAAATTATGGGAAAGAGGCCGCCCTTGGACTTGAAAAAGAAGGGCTATGACGATGGCAGCAAAGGCCGAGGCCAGATCGATGATTAGACCAGCGATGGCGTAGGAAAAGGTTACCAATATAAGAGAGGTGATTAATCCAGGAATGGAGTTTTGAATATTGACCGTAGCCTGGGGAGAAATTTTGACTTTTAAGATGATCATGACTCCAATGGCGATAAAAATAAGAGAGGACAAAAGATAAACAGCATTACGAAAACCGCGCCAAATAGGAATTAGGGGCTGAAGTCCAGCAAAACCGAGACCTTGAGCATAGGCTGGTTTGCCTAAAAAGGAATCTTTAACTGAGGCGATATATTCAATTCCTGAAGCTGCGGGAGAAAAAAGACTGGCGGTGAATTGGTTGGTAGTACCTAATGCTCCACCAACTGCTTGACCCGAACCAGGCGCGTAGCAGGTAGAGCCATTTTGTTGGAAACAAGAATCGGGAACTGTTCCAGCCACTACATTTAACATGGAAACCATATTGCCTTTAAGGGCTTCATCCATCCACGATTCCTGATTACCACCGGTTTGAATAGCGTCTTGTTTATATTTAATAACGTTTTCTGGCTGAGGAGCAGTTTGGGCCAAAAGACGGGGAGAAATAAATACCGAGGCAATAATAAACAGGTTAAAAAAGATGATTTTGGTTTTGAGAGTAAAGCGGGGAAGAAGGGGGGTGTCGCGGCGGTTGAGACGGGAAATTAAAGCACTAAAAGACATTGACTGGATTATAGCAGAATGAGATTGAAAAGAGAGAGTGGGGGATAGTAATGCTCGACAAGCGTTTTTTTGGGTGCTTCCGTCTGAGACGGACTCCGCAACGCGTCGCGACTGCCGGTTAAAGTGCTTCGCGTTTACCGGTTTCGCTGCGCGCCCAAAAAACTACTTGTCTTCACTTGTTTGCTTGAAGCTAAAAAACACTTACTATGCTTAGATTAGAGTTGCCAGCGGGCGGGGAGGAGTTGATTTTGGAAACGATCGGAATTGACGTCGGTTTGCTGGCCAGGATGAGAGTAGGGAATAGCTTCATTACCACCGGCGGTAGAACCTGATCCGCCTTTTTGGAACTTACCCTGGTCACGGTTAGGGGTGAGATCGTAATAAACTTCATTGAGCCGGCCTTCGTTTTCGGGAATGGAGTCAGGATAATTGGCGGTGATTTGAACATTGGTGGCAACAGTTTGATTTTTTTTAGTAACTGAGACAAAAAGATTTTTTACCCAGGCAAAGAATGACAAAGGAGAAGGCTTGTGGGGAGTAGAATAACCTCCGGACATGGCGCAAATATTGGTTTTTTGAACCTTTTTTTGCTGGTTGGCGGCAATGCCATAGCCTAGGGCACGGCCGGTTTTATTGTAGGCAGCGGCAGCGAGGTGGGGGGCTGATTGGGGAGTGGGAGTGGGGCGGGCTGAACCATCGGCGTCGATGTTGGTGACAGTTATTTGGATGTTGGCGCTAGAACAGCCAGGATTGGTGACCCAAAAACTGTTGTAGGTGTTTTTATAACAACCTGGGTAGGAGGCGGGCCGGTAGGGAAAGCCAAAGCGCCTTTCATAACCACCCCCTTCAAAATGACGGGAGAGAATATCGGCGATGTCTCCCGGAATACCATCCTGAACCTCTTTACCGGCAACACACTTCCAGGCTACTTTTTCCTTAAGTTGGTAGACAATCTCGGAAATGGTCATGGGCTGGCAACCAGCTTCGTAGAGGCCAATTTCACGACAACCACCGTAGCCAGGACAACTCCAGGCGATGGGCTGGTCGGTAGCAACGAGCGACGGATCACGTTTGAGGGGGTCGTCCTCAAGAGAACGAACGGCTTCCTGAAAAAGTTGCCACTTGAGGGCTTTTTTTTCGCACTCAGTGGTAGCCCGGGTAACGGGATTATAACCGTACTTACCGTAAGAAGTAAGGTATTTACGCTTGCGCTGGGGCTTGACAACGTAGGCTTGAGGAAAGCCACAGGTGGGGACTCCACTGGATTCAGAAATGGGACATTTGGAGACCCAAGAGCAAAACTTGGTTTGGCCAAAATTGGTATAAGGGCCGGACGTGCCAATATCTTCACTGACTTCGGTGGCGGTAATGGGCTCAAGGGTAGTAACTTCATTGCCATCAGCGTCGGTGGACTTAACTTCATTGGCCGAGTAAGTTTGTTTGATGGTGCCGGAATAATTACAAGCTATGCCCTGGTAACCATTTTCATAAGTAGTGGCGTAGGCATTATTGTCGCCAACAACCGGATTGAAACCGATCGGATAACGGTAGGCAGTGGTATTAACAGTAGGAGGAACTAAGTCGTAGACTGACTGGGGAGAGTCGGGGAAGGTGGGCTCGGGGGTGAGGGAGGGAACTGGCTGTACGGAGCAGGTGGAGGGGCCGGTGGCAGGGCCGACTAAACCAGCCTTAAGACCGGGTGCTTCAAAACCAGTCATGCCCTTGCCTAACTCAAAATAGAAAGTGTCGCCGGTACCCGGGCCTCCAATGACTTCTATAACTACTAAATCGTTGGTGTTTTTGACTCCAGTACAGTAAGTGAACTCGCCGGGGGCGTATTTTTTTTTGTAGCGGAGGGTTTGGGTCATACAAGCACTGGGGTAAGAGGCGCCAGTATTGGTAGGAATACAGACTTGGCGGGAACCAGCTAAGGCTGAATCACGGTCGATGCCGACAATCATGAAAGGGTCGGTGTTGTACACCTCACCAACGTTCCCTGAGGGGGGAAGCCAGCGAACGCCGTCGTCGGTGATGGTTTGACCTGAAGAATAACTGCCACACTTGGCATAGGTGTAGGAAGCAACGCCGCCTGTGTCACACTGGACCGGTTGCCAGTCTGGGGTGGCCCAAGAGGTGTCTTCCCGGCGGTATATGCTACCGTCGCCACCGATATAGAACTGTTCATAGTTACCATTTTTGTACATGCGCACCGGAGAGCCGGGGCCAGCACCGCCTTCGTTGGTATAACAAATTTGTTCACCGGTACTTAGAGCATGGCAGGAACCGGCGGGGGGGGCAATGAAACCTTCAAAGTTTTGAGCAAGTGAGGCTACTGGCGAAAAGAGGGCAATAACTATTAGCCAGACGATCATGGATTAAGGGCCGGGAATGATAAAGTCGGTAACGCTTACCCCGGTAAAGTTTTCGATGAAACGGAGAATAAAAAAGCTAGCAATGATGCCGACTAAGCCAATAACGGAGGAGGTGAGTTGAGCTTGGACCCCGGCGGTACGTTTAGGGTCTCCAGCGGCCATGTAGTACTGAAAACCACCAGCAATTAACATAAAAAAGAAAACTAGACCGGCAACTAGGGTAATAACTGAGAGAACATTGGCAAAGAGACATTCGGCGCCTTGAATGGTAGCCACATCGGGATTGGCGGCGCTAACACACCGGCCGGTCCAGTCGGATTGGGCTAAAGATGGCCGGGGGGTAAAAAGATTGAAAGTAAGAAGAAGAAAGAAAAGGAATATAAAGGGTAAGAATGTTCCGCCATAGGCGGATTTCGGGTTTTTGAAAATAAACTTATTTAGGTATGTCCTCAACATAAGCCAATTATACAATAGAAGGAGGTGTCGCTCGACAAACAAAAACCCCCACCGAACGGTGGGGGTTAAATGACTAGAGAAAGACTAAAGGGTAGGAACCTTTAGGTTGAGAATGCTGACTCCGAAGATGGTTTCGATAAGTCGAACGATAGCCCAAGAAGCAAAGACAATGGCTAAACCGATTAGGGCATTAGTAATTTGATTGCGAGCAGCTTCGACATTTTTACTGTCACCTTGGCTCATGACCCACTTAAGACCACCCCAAACGAGCATGAAGAAGAAGACTAGGGCGACGACTAACATTATAAGTGAGATGGCACCAGAGACTAAACGCTCAAAAGTGAGGTTGCCTAGGCTGTTGAATTGGCCTGGAGGAAGGATGTCAATGTTTTGTGCGTAAATGGGAGCAGCAATGAATGCTGACTTAACTACTTCAAGAATATTTTGGATCATGAATAAAATAAATTATAATGACTTATTTGACGTATTATATCAATAAAAGTCTAGTTGAATAGGAGGAAAAGATCAAATAGATGGTTACAGTTGCTCAGCAAGCGTTTTTTCGGTACTTCCGTCTGAGCCGGACGCGGCAAGATGACAGGGGAAGGAGATTCTTCGCTTTGCTTCCGTCTGGACGGACTCAGCAGGACGACAAGGTGCTAGAGGGTGGGGAGGGTGAGTTGGAGTTGCTCGAGGCCTTTAATGCCCATGAAATAACCCACAAACTTGAGAATGGCAAAGATGGAGAAGATGGCAAACAGGCCCATGAAGCCATAGGTAAACTCTTTTTTAGAATTTTCGATGTTTTTGGCATCCCCCTGAGAATCGATTAAATGAAAAGCGGCCATAAAAAGAAACCAAGCAAAATAAATGACGGATACGACAAAAAAGATGGTAAAAACGTTTTGAACAACTTTACTGGTATAGGTAATACCATCAAGCTGTTGGTTGGGATTGGTTAGAAGGGGGTTAGTAATAGGCATAGTTGATTAAAGACCCATGGAGTTGAGGGCGGCGTTGATGTCGAATGGGTTCTGAAGACCTAGAAGCTTGGCTAGTAGACTACCAAAACCAATGGCAATAACAACAATAAATAACCCAAGAATACCATCGGTGATTCTTTTTCGGGCGGTTTCGGCTTTACCCTTGTCCCCTTCGGAACTGATGTAGCCAAAACCAGCCAGAATTATTTGAATAGCAAAGTAAATGACAGCCACTAGAGTGAGTAAGCCAATGACTTGGGAAACAATTTTTTCGAGTTTAAGAGTGGCGTCAATGCCTGATGTAGGAGGGGTACCGGGACCAGTGAAAGTAAAGGCTTTATCGGCTAGAAATTTAGGGACCATAAATGACAGGATTTAAAATCTTAATACCGGTAAGCCGCTCGGCGACACCGGCCAGGATAAAGGCGGAAGCAATAATTATTAGACCTAGCAGGCTTTGCCAGATTTTGGCCCAGGCCATAGCTGTTTTTTTGGCATCCCCTTCGGCGGTTAAATAGCCAAAACCGGCAGTGACTAACTGAAAAACTAAGAACAATCCACCGATGGTACCGGCTAATTTGAAAAGATTGGACATGAATTTAAAAAGACCTTCACCGGCGGCACCACCGTATTGAGGATTAGGGTTGTTAACAGTACCAATTAAACCCTGGGCAACAGCAGGAAAGGGACGAAAAATAAAAGAGATAAGAGCAATGAGGAGGGAATAGGTAGTCATCTTAAAGGCCGGAATTAAGAATTTTAACTCCTGTAATGATTTCGACAATTTGAATGATAAAAAATGAGAGGAAGATGACCAGAAATCCAATGAGGGCTGAGGTAATGGCTTGTTGGCCTTGAGCAGCTTTTTTTGAGTCTCCATCTCCGGCATTGATTATAAACGTAAGGCCACCAACAATCAAAAGGATAAGAAAGATAATGCCAGCAATGGTGAGGGAGTTTTTAAGTAAAATATTGATGAATGAACCAAGAGTGGGGTAAGTGGCGGACACCGGAGAGCCGGGGCGTAGGAGCGGGTCGATTTTGACAGCGAGTAGGTAAGAAGCGTCCATAGGCCAATTATACACAAATTGTCGCTTTTTTTGGGAAAAAGGGTGTTATAATACGGCCAACCTGTTACAGGTTTAAATAAATCTTCCCCATGATAAAACAAATTAGCCTGTGGCTAGTACTATTAGTAGTGATGAGTGGCTGGTGGCAATACCGGGCTTCAGAATTAACTGCCAGGGCTCAGGACTATCAGACCCAGGAAGTAGTGAAGTTGGAGAGACGAGGGAGGATGATAGCTTGGGGAGTGGAGAAAGGAATAACAGAAAGCACAATTGTACTTTTATTAATGTTGCCCTTAGTGGCCACAATTGTGTCGGTACTTCATTATGTGGGAGGACTGTCGGGGTACGGGATTTTTATGCCGACCATGCTGTCGGTGGTGTTGATTAACACGGGGATTGCCGGAGGATTAATGCTGTTTGGAATGATTTTACTGGTGTCTTTACTAACTAACTTGCTTATGCGGCGATTAAAATTGCACTTTTGGCCTTCGAGATCGATTAATTTGGTACTTATTGGGGTGGGGACATTTGCTTTAATGGCAATATCGGCAGATATGAAACTTTTAGACATTTCTAAAATTTCAATTTACCCAATACTATTTATGATATTGCTGGCTGAAGAATTTGTGAGAACCCAGCTGGTTAAAAGTAAAAATGAGGCAGTGCGCTTGACGATGGGAACTTTGGTTTTATCGGTGATGGGGGCAGGATTGATGAGCGTAGAAGTAGTTCAAAGAGGGGTATTAAATTACCCAGAGGCAGTGATTGTGGGAACATTATTGGTGAATTTGGCCGTAGGCAACTACGCGGGTATGAGATTGACCGAACTGGGTAGATTTAAAAAGGCTAAACGGGTTAAAAAGATTATTAAAGATAAAAAATAATGTGGGGAATAAATTTAAAGTATTATTCCCAATTTTTAGGTAAAAACGAGCGAAATAAGGTGTATTTGCGCAAAAATAGTAGTGAGGGGAGAAAAATTGCTGACAGTAAGCTGAAGACTAAAAGGTTGCTGGATAAGGGTGGAGTAGGTGTACCAAGATTACTTGCCAGATTTAAGAGTTGGAAAGGGGTGGAAGAATTTGACTGGACTCAGCTGACTGGCAACTTTGTGGTGAAACCAGCCACCGGATACGGAGGAGAGGGAATTATTGTAATTCGGAGGGGAAAACAAGATAAGGATAGTCAAAACATGGTTTGGCAAAAGATGGACGGGGTAGCTGTTGAAACTGAGGAAATTAAGCGGCATTGTGGGGAAATAATTAGTGGGCGGTACAGTATGCACGGGATAGAAGACGAGGTGCTAATTGAAGAGAGAATTAAAATTCACCCGATGTTTTTGAATTACACGAGATGGGGTACTCCGGACGTGCGGGTGATTGTTTACGAGGGAGTGCCGGTTATGGCCATGCTTAGAATTCCAACTGAACGGAGCCGGGGAAAGTCCAACTTACAACAGGGGGCAGTGGGGTTGGGGATTGATTTGGCCACCGGGATAACCACTTTTGGAGTGGAAGGGAAGTCGAGTGTGGTAGAGACTATTTGGGACCGGAAAAAGAAAAAACTGATTAAAGTGAACGGGATTAAAATTCCCTCGTGGCGGGAAGTGTTGGAAACTGCGGTTAAAAGTCAGAAAGTGATACACCAGCTGGGATTTATGGGAATAGATATTGTGCTTGATAAAGATAAGGGACCGGTGGTGCTGGAAGTTAACGCTCGACCTGGGTTGTCGATTCAAATATGTAACCGGGCGGGACTAAAACAGAGAATTAATAAGGTGGACGGGCTCGAAGTACGGAGTGTTAACCACGCGATAATGGTATCTAAGTATTTGTTTGGGGAAAGTTTTTTTGAAAAGGTTGAGGAAAAATCTGGAGTAAAAACAATTCAGCCATTGGAAGTGATTGGGGTAAAAATTCCTAAGGGGTTTAAGCCGGAGCTGACAAAAAGCAGTGTGACGAAGATTGGGAAAAACCGGGTGGTGGAAGTGAGGGCTAAAGTGGACACTGGGGCTTACAGAAGCTCAATTGATGAAAAACTGGCTTTGAAGTTGGGGTTACTAATTGATGAAAAGGTATTGTATTACCGGCATTACCGCTCAAGCCTGGGGAAGGCAATAAACCGGCCGGTGGTAGCGGTGACTTTTTGGCTTAAAGGCCGGAAGGTGACAACAGCGGTAAACGTGGCCAACAGGGATAAACTGAGAACAAAAATACTTTTGGGGCGGAAAGATCTGGAGGGGTTTTTGGTATCGGCGGTGAAAGAAGTAAAAAAAGTTGAAAATTCAAAAATGATTGTAAAAAGAAAAAAGTTAAAAGTAAAAATTAAGAATAATTAATGTATTACCCGTCAAGGGCCGGGTTCTATACTATATTTAATAAACTTATTTAAAAATGAATAGAAACCGTATAGCATTGTTTTTTGGGGGAAAAGTTAGCCAGCATTTGGGAATGATTAAAAAAGCGGCCAAAGCGGAGGGGGTGGAGCTGGATTTAATATCGTATAACCGGGTCTGTTTTGAGACTAATGGGCCAAAAACGGCAGCTTTGATTCGGGGAACACTGGGGAATGAAGATAAAAGGACGTCGATAAACGATTACGGAGTCTTGTTTTTTCGAACGACGGGAAAACATTGGGAGGAAGTCGACTTAATTATAAATAGTATAGATAAGAAAAATGGGCCGGTGGTAGTGGACCCAATTGTAAAAGCGGGGAAACCGGATATGGCCTGTAAAGCTTGGCAGATGATGGCCCTGGCTCGGGCCGGACTGCCCGTGCCTAAAACTGTTTATGGAAGTTTGGGGTATTTGGTGACGGTAATGGAAGGGATGAGGGCGCCGTTTGAGTTTCCGGTGATACTAAAGGGGAGTGGGGGGGACAGGGGGACAAGAGTATTTAAGGCAGATAATTTAGAAAAATTGGAGAAACTGGCGGCTGAGTGGCGAAGGCTGGAAATTGAGGACGGGAAAAGGTTTATGTTGCAGGAATATATTGAAAACAGGGGGGATTACCGGGTGCTGGTGTTGGGAGAAAAAGTACTTGGGGTGATGAAAAGAACCTCAGGTGGAACAGATTTTAGAAATAATTTTTCGATGGGAGGAAAGGTAGAGGTGGCTGACTTACCCGAGGACATTAAAAAAATGGCAGTTGAGGCAACTAAGGTGTCTGATTTAATGGTGGCGGGGGTAGATGTGATGCCCAGAAGGCAGGGGACAATGAGCGAGAATAGAGAAGATTATGTGATTTTGGAAGTGAATAAAGGGCCGCAGTTTAAAGGGTTTATGAGTGCTACTGGGATTGACGTACCCCGGGAGATTGTGAGGTTTTTGAAAAGCTTAATAAAAAGTTAATAATTGACGTGCCCCGAAAGATTTGGGGATTTTATACTATAATAATAAACTTATTTAGAATAATTAAAGTATTACCCGTCAAGAGCCGGGTTCTATACTATTAGTAATAAATTTATAAATAGTTAATTAAAGTATTACCCGTC